>JGI994J12354_10003443_pt1 | contig 14770 bp, 23 predicted proteins | sample IntmicLarv3ML3BL_FD_12354 | JGI IMG/M metagenome (IMG submission 12354)
TGATGTTATTCCAAATTTCGGGCGCGGTGAAGTAACGATTTTTCATGCTTATAATAGGGGGCGGCATTATGGACAGGATATTTTCCCAGCTAATAAGGGAATATAATATAAATGCTGTAAGTGTAAAAAAAATCAGAGGATTTTATGCAATAAACACTGTTGACGGCAAATACAGTTTAAAAAAAACTGCGGATACGCCGTCTCAGCTAATGTTTCAAATACAAATTCAGCAAAAGCTGGAAGAAGCAGCCATTATAAATTTTGAAAAAATATATTTTACTAAAGATAATGCGCCTTGCACACAAGCAGAGGGTATAAATTATATACTTACTGATTATATAGAGGGCAATGAAGCAGATTTTGATAAAGAGGAGCATATTGACGGGATTATTGAAATGCTTGCAAATTTTCATGAATACGGCAATGGGGGAAATAAGGGATTACAGCTTAAGGCGGAAGATTTGCGCCTAAGCGCTAAAAAATATTATGATGAGATTACGGCAATAAAAAAGAAATTGGATTTATCTAAAGGCTTAAGCGGTTTTGATATGCTCTTTTTGAAAAATTGCGATTATTATATAAATAATGCAAAAAAATGTGAAGAAATACTAGACGCTGGCAGTTATTTGCAAAAATTTGACAGAGCTGTGAGAGACGGAAAATTATGTCATAATTTATTAAAAAAAGAAAATATTATTGTGAAAAATAATAAATTTTGGCTTGCATCGTTTTCAAAATGCAGCTTGGATTATTATACAACGGATTTGGCAATGATTATTGAACGGTATATAAAATATTCAAAAAATAAAAACCTTTCCGCTGTGGATATTATAAATAAATACTCTAAGCATTTCCCGGTAGACTGCGATGATTATGCCATAATATTTGCTGCATTGCTTTTGCCTGCGGGATTTGCAAAAACTCTCAGGGCGTATTATGCTAAAAAGCGTTCATGGGCGCCGACTTCCATCACCGCTAAGATGGAAGCAATTGTTTCGACAAAAGCGACAACGGAAGAGTATTTGAAACCGCTGGCGGAAATTGTTAAATAAATCCCTTTATCCGGTTAACAATATTCATACATATTTAACTTGAACTTTTTTATATAAAACAGTAGAATATAACGTGAAAACACTTGCGTTTGTGTGTGAGGTTTTATGAGGCGGCGTTGATTTTCGTAAAAAAGCGCAGTGTTGGATGAGTTTTATCTTTTGAAGATTTTAAGCATACAAAATATGGGAATATAAGTTAAGGGAATAAATTTTCGGCAGGGGAATGCTTTGAAACGGGCGTTTTCCCTCCGGAAAGGTATGAAGGAGGTGTGTTCATGGACAAGGATATAAACGGAAGGCCCAATGACAGATCCACTGATAGAAGACCGCCTCAAAGAGGAAGCGGTAAAAAAACAGATGATTATACTAAAGACAGCGGAGTATACTACACGCCGTCTTCTCAAAGAAGCTCCGGCGGCTCTCAACCTAAGCGTTCTCCTCAAGGCAGCAGACCGAAGGCCAAAGCACAGGCCTCTGCCCCGCCTAAGAAAAAGGCGAAAGGCTCTAAAACCCAGTATGTGGCTTTTTATATAATAACTTTAGTTGCTGCTGTAATAGTATGCCTTGCGGTTTTTTTCTATGTGTTTACAAATACGGTAAAGGATAAGCCGGCTGCAAATACGGCAAATACCAATCCTGTGCAGACTCCTGCGCCTTCATCGGGGCCTTTGCCAAGCGGCGTGACAGCCGTTGATGAAATAAGCGTTATAGGTGTTATACGAACTATCAGCCCGGGCACTAAGGCGCTAGGGCTCCTTGATATAGAAAGCCGGAAAACATATACTTTCAGCGTTGACAATTCAACAACCATGCAGAACAAATATGGCGAGTCAATGAGCTTCGGGGAATTTAAGCCGGGGGATATTGTTGATGTCCGGTATACACAAATGGGCGGAGTTTTAACCGGGATGACAATTTCCACAAGAGCATGGGAGCATAAAAATGTTACTAATGTCAAAGTAAATGGAGAAACTAAAACAATTTCCATCGGCAATGACAGGTATAAATATGATGATGAGCAGACAATTTCCGTCTTCGGCGGGGCGAAATATGATATAGCCTCCATAGATTCGTTAAATGTGGTTACTTTGAGAGGTATGGAAGGCAATGTGTGGTTTGTTGAAATAAGCAAGGGCATAGGCTTTGTTGATATTGTCAATGGGGAGGATATAAAAGACGGTATTATTGAAATTGATAATAATATGACTATGCAGCTTAACAGCAAGGGCACTACGGATGAACCTATTAAGGTGCAGTCAGGTAGCCGCAAAATCATTATAAAAGGCTCAAATGTGGAAATTTATACCACCACTGTTGAGGTTAATGCAGGGGAAACGGCTATACTTGACCTTTCGCAGGTGCAGATTACAGCAGGGGTTTTAACTCTGAATATTAATGAGCCAAACTCCACAGTTACTATTGATGGAGCGCAGAAGCGCCCTACCGAGCCGCAGATACTTACTTACGGCAAATACGATATAATGGTTAAAAAAGATGGTTTTAAAACTTATGAGTCAACATTGGATATGAATGAGCCTGATATAACCTTGGATATAACCCTTGAAAAAGAAATAAAGCTCATTGATATAACAGTAATAACAACACCTTCAGGAGCAGATGTTTATATTGACAATGCTTATATCGGCATATCGCCTGTAACAACTGCCGTAGAAGAAGGAATAAGGACGATTATGGTTAAAAAGGCCGGCTACATTGATGTGAACTTGCAGACGGATAATTACCATACGGAATACCAGATCGGCTTGCGCGAAGAAGTTGCGGTTGATGTGCCTGTGGTTTATCCGCCTCAAGGCGGAGTTACGCCGACAGAGCAGCCGCCTCAAACTTATATACCGATAATTCCGTAGGCTGAATTTTATACAGAGCAGATATTACAAGGTTGTTTTGGCAATTGTATTAGGAATAAGGTTTGCATATATACGGTTTACCCGTAAAAGGGATTGTTATACAATATAAGCGCAAAAGAGATGATGAGGTTTGAAATTATCCAGAGAAAAGTTATTTGAATATATACAATCTGCCGTTTATGCGGCTGTTACCTTTCTGTTTTTATATGCTTTTCTTTGGCCTGTTTCAATAGAGGGCGTTTCTATGGAGCCGGCGCTTGAAAGCGGGGACCGGGTTTTCATAAGCAGGGTTTTGTGTATGGCGGGATTTTACAATAAAGGCGACATAGTTGTGCTCAGGGCACATTATGATCCGGATAAAAAATATATTGTCAAGCGCATTGCGGCGCTTCCCGGAGACAAGGTCATGGTGGAAAACGGGAAGATTTTCATAAATGGTGAAGAGGTTACAAGTGATTATGTAAACGGGAATCTGGATATTACGCTGGGCGGTGAGGAGTATTTTGTTCTTGGTGATAACCGCGAGCATAGCCTTGACAGCAGAAGTTTCGGCCCGTTAAATAAAAATGATATTGAAGGCAAAATCATTCTGCGCTGGTATCCTTTTAACAGCATTAGAGGCTATTAACCTATAAATGGCTTGGCCTGCGCTGTGGCTTAAATACTGGCATAGGCAACTTATTTGACTAAGACCCCCGTTTTGTGGTATACTGTTAATGTATGAAACGCTATAGCAGTTTCTTCTAAGGTTTATATATACGGTGTTTTGCTTACCGGAGATTAAACGGCGCAATATTAATTGTTTATGCGGCTTTATATACAAACGGGTACTGTGAAAATGAAATTTGAACTATGGATTTGTCAAATTCTAACTGGGGTGATTAAATGATTGAAAAGAAAGATTTGTTCCAATTGCGACAGGACATATCGAAATGTATAGGATCCCGGGTGAAACTTGAAACCAATAAACGGCACAATAAGTCTACCGTTAATGAAGGAGTTATCGCCAACGTGTACCCCAGCATTTTTACAGTTGAAATGGAAGAAGGCAGCGCTGCAAGCAGAACCCTTTCTTTCAGCTATACTGACATTTTAACAAATGCAGTTGAAATAACCATATTTCGCTAAATGTTAATTCATTGAAAATGGGATAGCCTTGCAAGCATAAAGAGCAAAAGCGTAAATTATTTACGGTTTTGCTCTTTTTTTATATAAGAGCATTGGATAATTTTAGGGCCGCTCCGCAGGCAATATGAAATTTATTTGTGCATAATAATTAGGTGCCTTTAATATATTTAGAGTATATGTATATGCTTACAAAAAAACCTTGATTTTAAGGGATTTTGAGTTCGAAAAACGGCAAACGGCAGAAAAACGGCAGAAATGAAGCTGTTTTACAGAATATTATTGATAAGCCTTGCTGCTTCTTTTTTCATATCGTCATTAACGTGGCTGTACACTTTCATAGTCATTTCCACATCATGCCCCAATAGATATGCAGCAGTTTTGAAATCAACACCATTAGCAATAAGATTAGTTGCGTATGTATGCCTTAGGGTGTGCATAGAAAAATGAATACCGACTTCTTTACTGTGTGCTACTATTTGAGCGGAAACGCTATGGTTTCGTGATAAAGGGAACACCCTATTGTCTAAAGGTTGGATTGCTTGAGAGTTTTTGTAATCATACAAAAGATGTGCTGTATTATCAGATATAGGAACAATCCTGTAGCTGTTCTTCTTTTTCAGTTTACCAAAACCATATTTCTTTTCTTCAAGTAATTTCCATTGCTTGTTAATATTTATGCTTCTTTCTTTAAAGTTTACATCACCCCAAGTTAAGCCTAAGAGTTCGCCTATTCTCAAACCTGTACCGAGAGCAGTTGCGCATAGGTAGTAATAATGCAATTCCTTTCTTGATTGCGCCAGATGATTCAATATCGTTTCCTGTTCTGATTTTGTCAACGCTTTTTCGGCTAAAGTAGACATTGTTTTAGCATCATCCATTTGAGGTAGCTTTATCTTGCCAACAGGGGAAGACGCTATTACGCCAAAAGGCTCGATGGCTTGAGCGAATACATAACTAAGTTTGTTCAAGTGATGTTTAATCGTTCTAGTTTTCAGCCCTTTCATAACGATTTTATCAGTTGCTTTCTGGATATCGAAGGCGCGAATATCTTTCATGGGGATATAGTTTAAATCTTCAAAATATCTCAGAGAGCTTTCCAATACAAGAATAGAGTTGTATTCTTTTGTCAACCGCTCATGCTCAAGCAACATCTGCGTAAATTCGCCAAAGGTTAAATCGGCATATTCCGGCCTTAAAGTGCCGTTGAGCTTAAGTTCCGCTTTCAACTCGTCGACTCTTCCATCGGCGGCTCTTTTGGCTTCTTTTTTGCCGGAAAAGCCCTGTTTTGCGGTTTGCTTCCAATTGCCATTGTCCAATTTGTAGCTGATAAGATATTGAAATCCTTTCCCTTTTTCTCTAATATGTATCTTATAATCCAATTTTGCACCTTCTTTCGGTTGATTTTAACCGCCCCTTGTGCTAAAATGGGTATAGCTCAAGAGCCTTTCTGTGGTGGTTAGGCTTGGGGTTACAAAATTCATAGTATCAAGCATTTTACAAAAATCCCTGTTAGCAGCAGGGGTTTTTGCTTTGCCTGAATTGTTTCCAAAATGGGAATAGTTCGGGCTTTTTTATTTCTCTAATATGTGCAATTCTTCTTTGAGAGCTTTTTGAAGGATAGAAGAAAAGTTTATGTGCCTTTCTTCGGCTTCATCATTTAGCCATTGTGGAATGGTTAATGTTTTTTTAACAGATTTATTTTGACGATATTTATCCACTTGCGCAGCTATTAGGGTAACGAACTCGTTTTCACCCAACTTTATTTCGTTTGGCTCGCTTGGCTCAGGAAGCGGACGCTTACTATCTATCATAGCAGCGAGAAACAAACCTAGTACATCAGTTGCTGCAACCATAGCCTCACTGAGTGTGTCACCTTCTGAAAAGCATCCATCTAAATCAGGAAAGGATATGCTATAGCCTATATCTTCTTTCAAAAAAACTGCCGGGTATATCTTAAACATAATCAATCGCTCCTTTGCATATAAAAAAAGAATACAAGGACTATTTTAGCCCTGTTTTCTTTTTTATATTATTTAGCAGCCCAGGTTTCATATCTTTATTATGAACCGGTATTGAAACCATTTCAGACCCTTTTACATATATATGATGGCTTCCGCTGATTCTGTCCAACTCCCAGCCAAGGGCTTTGATTTCTTTTATTAAATCTTTTGGTTTCATTTCGCCGCCTCCTTATAAAACAATTGTAACACGTATTATACGTATTGTCAATAGTGTTTTATAATATTCCGACATTTTATTTCAAATACTTCTCATCTACTTTTCCTAAATACTTCCCTATACATCTTATATCAGAATGCGTTTTTTCATCTATATTATCAAAAGTAGGGTTTATTGATAATAGTTCGGGCTTTTTATTTATATAGCTTCTTCTACCTCTTCTTCATCTTCGGAACTATTTAATAAAAACTCTATGTTATCTGGTATTTCGTCCATTGATAAACTCTGATTGTATTGCTCAGCTAGTAAGGTTCTATTAAATTCTGCTGATGGCTGTATCTCAAAAATTAAACTTTCCAAGTCTTCAATGCCAATATTAAAAAATTCTTTTCGTAGATTAACCTTATTAACTCGTTTTGTGTGTAGCATTTTATGTAAGTCGCCCTCTAACTTAACAGCATCATCAGAGAATATAAAGCTATGAATATCAAATGGGAAAGGAACGCTTGCGCCGCTTAATTCATTTATTCTATCCAATGGCTCCAGTCTACGGGTCATGCCAACTTTAAAGACTTGGTCACCAAACGAACCTAGATTACTGATAATATACACATATCCAGCCTTGCCGTGCTGCAACTTTAATATTTCTTCTTTTTTGTGTTCAACTTCAGACAATTGTTTTGTTATTTCTTCAATTCTGTTTTCAAAAACGCTTATATCAGATCCTTCAGCTTTTGCTGACTCCATTTGTGCCATAAGCACTTCCATTTCAGAGCGATATTTACTTTCTTCTGCTTCTATTTTTTTACGTTCAGCTTCTAATGCTTTACGTTCAGCAGCTTCTTGGCGCATTTGCTCGCGCAATGCTCTCTGCTCTTCTTTTATTCTTTCCTTTTGCACAAAATACTCATATTCTATTTTTACTGCTTCTGTGTATAAAAGCTCAATCTCCCCGATAAATCTTGCGATTGTAGGGGCTATGCTCTGATTACCAATAGAAGTTATTTTTTGGTATTTTTCAGTCATTGTTTTTACATCATTTATAGCTTTGTCAACTTTTCCATAATTGATATTGTATAAAATATTTTGCAGTTCAGCTTCTAAGCCTATTACCATAAGCTGATATATGGTTTGGTTGGATTTTGTTGTGTAACGGCCTTCGTATCGTTTAAGGGTTTCCTTTATAACACTTTTGTTCTGGTTAAATCGACTCCTCAACTGTTTCAAATCCATATAGTGGAGATTAAGTTCAACGGTGGTTGAAAGAAGCTCGCTTACGTCAGATAATAAGGCATTATTAGGGTCAATGTCCTGCCCCCCATCGAAAAGTAGACGATTTTTCTTTACGGCGTTCTGCATACTTTTGTACTGAAGTTCTGCTTTTTGGAGTTTTTTTGCAACTGAATCTAATTTTTTTGAATGGTCAATTATCTGGTTGGCTAAATCTGAGCATTTACCTTGCTGAAAAACGATATTGTTCGCCAAATCATTTACAGCGGTTTGCTTTTGAAGAATCTCATTTTCAACATTTGCAAGTGCTTCAACTTTTGCCTTTGCAGCTATATCGTCATGCAGAGCCTGCTTATCTTTTAGTTGGGAATCAAGAGAGGCTATCGCATTATTAATTTCTTCAACCTTCTTGTTCTCTGCTTCAATTCTTTGTAAACTTTGGCAATCTGGGCATAAGCCGTCGCTGTTGACCTTTAGAAAAAATCCGCTTTTATTGCATCGAGCACATCTGGCCATTTGGTTCACTCCTTTAAATTAATATAAAGTAAATTAACCCTCACATATCAAAAATTCAATTTCTATGCCTAAAGTTCTATAGTAATTTAAAGCCTCCGAAACAAAATCCGGAAGCAAATTAAAATATTCAGCCAATTCTTCTATATTGTCTATCCTGTACATATCTATTGCGCTCTGTATCGATTGAAAGGGAAGAAGTTCCCTGTAACTCCATTGCTTAGCTTGGGCTTCAAATTTGATTATATTGCTGCGAGAAATAGGGCTGTTTATAGTTGCATCTATTTTGTATAACGCGCCCGTTTCATAGTGGCCTATTTCTTCGGCTAATATTTCGGTTTCTTCTGCTTCTGATGCCATTGTTTTTTTATCCAACGCTATAGCCTTGATATTGCCTATTTGGCAACAGGCACCTTTGCAAACGTTATCTATATGATAATCATATATAGTAATATTTTTGTTATGAGCCATCTGCTCCAAGCGTTCTAAAGGGGTTAGTATGGACAATATTATTCCCCCTCATCTTCAGACATGATGAATCTAGCAAATTCGGCTATTCTGTCTATTTGGTTTTGTGTTGGTTTGCGCTCGCCCCCCTTATCAAATGCAACATACACATCCTTGAGTTCAGCAGGGATTACCAAAGGGGTTGGAGTGTCAGAAAGGCATAGTATATAGTCTGTGCTAACCTCAAAATAGTCAGATAATTTTTTTAAGGTTTCATCAGTGAGCGGCACGGAACCATTTTCGTATTTTGATACAACAGACCGTTGGACATTGAGTAGCTTTGCTAGGTCTTCTTGATTTATTTTCATATTTTGACGCAACTCTTTAATCCTATTCATAAAACCCCTCCTAACACAGATAATATAATGTTCTTATCAAGAACGCAAGCATTGTTCCTGATTTGAACAAATAAAATAAAAATAATTCAAAATTGTTCTTGACAAGAACGAATATATAGATTAAACTGTTCATGAGATGAACGATAATAGAAAAAAGTTCTAACAGTGAACAAAATATATGGAGGTGAGTTTGTGCAGGAGATATTCTCGGATTATAGAAGAGAAGCAGGATTTTCCACACAGGAACAATTTGCAGAAGCGCTTAATGTCGGCCGTTCGGCAGTTGCGAAATGGGAAACAGGGCTTGCCTATCCGCATCCTCTCGCACTCAAAGAGATTGCAGGGGTTTTAAACAAAACGGAGGGTGAAATAATAGCAGCCATAAAAGCATCAAAAGAACCGGAGGCGGTGTAGGCATGTTCAACAAAAAACCAAAAGAATCAGAAACCGATAATACTCTTTCGCAAACAGATGCCCGCCTTAGAGTTGTTAGGATTATCGGGGATAAAGAAATTATCATTAATGGCGGAACGGATAGGTTCATTGAAAGAGGAGACCTGTTTCGAATTTACAACTATTCCAAATGCAGCATAGAGGATCCATTTTCAAGCGAAAACCTTGGCCACTTAAAGATATATAAAGGTGAAGTGCGGGCGGATTCGGTTATGAATAAAATGGCGCTATGCCAGAGTAATGAACTTGTAGGTCTTTCGAAAAATAACGCTTTACGTTTTTTTGTTGAGCCGCTCAATATCAATGCATCCGACATAAGTGTGGTTGTTGAGCAAAGAGAAAGAATTGTTACAATTGGTGATTATTTAGAGATAGTACCGAGGGATTAGGTGATTATATGAAAATATGTAAAAACTGTGGAACGTCAAGCCGCATACACAAAGAATCAAAATTTTGCTGGAAGTGCGGAAGCGGAAATATCGAAACCGTATCAACTACAAGAGAAGTATTTGTGGTAGCGGCTGAATCGGCTACGGCGCTAAGGGATAGAAAAAAAGAATTGCTCGAAAAGCAGTTAGAGCTACTTTCCAAGCAATCTGAGGATTCCTTTCCAGGCAATGGAAACATAAGCGAAATGTCACATGCTATGGTTGAAATTATTACTCTTTTGGGGACGTTGGGAAAGTCCCGTCTTACACTTTTTTCAGAGCCTCGTAAAGACGACAAAAATACCTAGCAGGGAGGTGATTGTTATGGGAAATAGGCTAACACCGGTTCCGATAGAGGAAAACAGAAAGAAAGAACATGCAGGCGAGTTTGTAAACAAGTTCGTAGACAGCATGATATTTTACGCAATTAGGGTTTCTGAAAAAGAAAACGCAACCCCCGCAGAGTTGGACGCTATGGCGAGGATTGCGAATACGGTTTTAAATCTGGATTTAGATGTTCATTTAATCCAGTAGGCTTTTTCTTGGCGGTTTAGCGTCTTTTGCGGCCTTGTCATGAGCCTGCAAAGCACTGTGAATTTTGCCATATTCATTATAGTATGCAGCTACCAAAGAATCAGAATCTTCAAATCTCTCATTCTTTAAAAACAATATGGCCAGTTCGTGAGCTTTTTGCCAACTATCCATGCGGTCACCTCCTTTCTGCCTGAATTATAGCATATGAGGTGAATTTGAATCAATCGAAGCATCAAAACAACCAACAGCAGTATAAAAGCCCACATAGCGGGGCGGGGAGGAGGGTGAAAACATATGAAGCATTGGATTAGCTGTTAATTAGCAACCCCCAAATCTAACCACCACAGAAAGGAGACATGCCAATGAAAAGCAGAAGAAATAATAAAAGCAAAATCGGCGAAGGTAAATTCCTAAACCGTACTCAGCTACAAGAATCTTTAGGCGTAGATTCGCGGCAGCTCAATGAAATGCTGCATGACGAAAAAATCAAACCTGCTTGCGGCAATCACCTGTTTTCGCCGAACGTGCTTGAAATTCTTCGTAGTCGCGGAACAGAAGGCAATACGACAGGCAAGTTGAATCAGGCCAATTACAGAATCAAAATGCTTGAAATGGAAAATGAACGCCTTAAAAGCAACAATGAGCTGTTTAAAGTTCAGATGATTGAATTGTTGAACGCAATAACAGCCACAGTGAATAAAGCCCAGAAAGACGCTAACAGCCTGCTTGGCTGTATTCAGCAAAAAGCGCTGGCGGTACAGGTGGAAGTTAATAGGCTGCTGGTTAGCCCGAAAATAGCGTAGGGAGGCTGCTATGAAAAAACCATTAGTTATAAACTTTACTGCCAACACCCAAAATTGCGATTATTCATGGAAAATATATAGCAGATGCCAAACTTCAGAGCAATTAAAAGCCATGAAAATAGCCATTGATACCTATATGGGTATGAAGATTGCAGAGGCTGAGGCAGCGGAAAGAGAGGCGGCAGATGGCTCATAACGATTACATAACCATCCTGCTGATATGCCTGATAGCAGTGTGGGGATTGAGGAAGGTAGAGAAATAAAAAAGCCCCCGAAAGGGAGCTAGATTGACCTAATTTTATCGAATTTTTCAACGGTTTCGGTTTTAAAATTTTCAAGCCCTGAAAGTTTGCCTTCGATTCTTGCAGTGGTTAATTCTATACTATTAACTTTAGCGTTAGTTTCTTCCGTTGCGTATTTAATAGCTCCGATAAAGCGAGTATGTTCATCTTGCTGAGTGCGGATTGACTTGGCGCTGCTATCAAGACTATCAAGTCGGGTGTCAATGCTGTCAAGCCTGTTTAGGATTTGCTGCAATAATTCGTTTTCCATGGGTGCAAACCTCCTCATATTTGTATTTATTATAAATGAGTATAAGGTATACGTCAATGCCTTTCAGGGTTGTCCGACAGGCCGAGCAGGTAGTCGGCGCTGACGCAGAAATATTGGCAGAGCTTGATGATAACATCATAAGAGGGCTTATTATAGCCGTATTCGTATTTTTGATATTGCGCCTCGGATGCCCCGATTCCATCAGCTATTTGTTTTTGCGTTACTTTTTTAAGTTTACGAATTTCTTTTAAGCGTTCAGGGAATGAAGTCATAAAACACCTCGATAAAAAAAGTTTGAAATTTCTCTTGACACTTCAATAATGCAGTGTTAATATTGTGTTATAACACTTACTATATGCAGTGTTAAATAAAAGGAGAGGGTGAAAATCACTAACAACGTCAAATTTTATAGGAAGCAAATAACGAATTTAACACAGCTTAAACTTGCAAAGAAACTAAATATCGACGATACGCATTTGCAAAAAATCGAGTACGGCAAAGTAGTTCCTAACGTATACCTTTCTCAAAGGTTAGCGAAGGAACTAAACGCAACAGTAGAAGAACTTTTCCCACTCCCCAGTGAAGAAAAAATATCTACACAGCAATAATAACACGGCATAAAAGCCGTGTCAAAAAATATCGAGGGGTTGATATTATGAACAAACTATACGCAACAGAAATGAAGGAATTTTTAAGCAGTGATTTATTCAAAGCATTAGAAAAACTCGTTAAAAACATAGCCTTTCATGTTGAGCATGATGATTTTGGCTGCATAGAAAGCTGCTTAGACCAGTGGAAAGCCTACAGCATAGCCCTAAAATACATAACAGGCAAGGAATACAAGCTAAGAAAAAGCAAATATGAAGGCTGCTGTGGGATATACGAAAAAGCCAATTATGATGTGTTTTTGATTAAATTCACTACAGAAGATTGTCTGGCAACAATACCGAGCAATGCAGGGAGGTAAGCCATGAGATTTGATTTATTCATACCAAGCAAGAGAAACAATATACCTTTAGTCACCGGCTACACCGAAACCAAGCCGGAAGAAGAACTGCTCATAGAGGTAATAGATGAGCGCGATTTTGTTACAGAAGCTATATGCATAGTTACGGCAGTAGCACTGTTATTCGCAGGGTTAGTGTACTTCGTAGTATGCACGGGCATGTAAAAAGCCCCCATAAAAACGACTGCAATCGTTGAGGGCTTCGGTAAACAAAATCAGTAATATTATAGCAGGGATTGGGAGGAAATGCAATGTGTCAAATTAAATCAGCGATTATCCTGAAAGATAGAGTAATTATTTATAACGATATTGACAGCCATACGGAAATTCTTGAAAGAGCCGGAATTAAAGATGATTACATGGGCGCTTCAAAAACATTTGTCAGGGTGGAGCTTTCGCCGCTTGATGGTGATATTTTTACACCAGTTGAAAATTGGATATTTAAGGTGGACCAAGATATTGTGCCTGAGTGGTTTGATGAGGCATATGAACGCGAACGCATGGTCGAGGCAGTAAAGGAATGGGCAAAGAAACATGTTTTCATTAATTCAAATTATTTGGAATTAGAGATTTCCGATAGTGGTAATTATTATTTTAAAGATTGCAGTAACGCAACGGTCGAGACATATGGCAGCTCACATGCAATGGTTAAGACATATGGCAGCTCACATGCAATGGTTAAGACATGGGGCAGCTCACAGGTAATGGTTAAGACATATGACAGCTCACAGGTAACGGTTAAGACATGGGGCAGCTCACAGGTAATGGTTAAGACATATGACAGCTCACAGGTAACGGTTAAGACATGGGGCAGCTCACATGCAACGGTCGAGACATATGACAGCTCACAGGTAACGGTCGAGACATATGACAGCTCACAGGTAACGGTCGAGACATATGACAGCTCACAGGTAACGGTCGAGACATATGGCAGCTCACAGGTAACGGTCGAGACATATGGCGGCTCACATGCAACGGTTAAGACATGGGGCAGCTCACATGCAATGGTTAAGACATGGGGCAGCTCACATGCAATGGTTAAGACATGGGGCAGCTCACAGGTAACGGTCGAGACATGGGGCAGCTCACAGGTAACGGTCGAGACATATGACAGCTCACATGCAATGGTTAAGACATGGGGCAGCTCACAGGTAACGGTCGAGACATATGACAGCTCACATGCAACGGTTGAGACATATGACAGCTCACATGCAATTTTAGATGGATATGCTATAGGGATATTGTCAAATGCCTATTATGCAGGGAAACGAGAAAATATCACCTTACTGGGTAATGCGATTCTTTTAGACCAAAAAACTGGAAAGATATATAAAAGCGATAGCGGAATTTGGGAGCTTGAAATGTAAGTTTAATAGAATCGGCAGGGAAATTATGGAACAGAAGGTTAAGGAATATGAGGAGGCGTGAGGGTGAAATACCAAGTAATGCCGGAATTGTTATTGGATGAATATGAGGAATTAAAAGCAGATATAGCCCAACGCGGCGTCATGATACCGATTGAATTTGATGAATTGGGCAACGTATTGGACGGCCATCATAGGCTAAAAATATGCGGCGAACTGGGCATTGCGGACTATCCCAAAGTTATCCGCGCAGGCATGACGGAAACTGACAAGCGCATTCATGCACGTAAATTAAACATGGCGCGCAGGCACTTGAATCAAGAGCAGCGCCGAGGGCTTATAAGGGAACAACTTATAGAAACGCCGGAATTGTCAGACAGGCAGATTGCAGCGGGGTTGAGCGTGAACAACTCAACGGTAAGCCGGATCCGCGAAAAACTAGTTAAAACTGGAGATGTGTTGCAATGCGACACGTCTATCGACACACTAGGCCGTGAACAGCCCCGCGTTCGCAAGCCCATAGCCATATTCAACCCAACACCGCGCGAAGAAAAAGCGATACAGGAACCGGCTATTATGGAAAAACTTACTTCCGGCGCAGCCAGTACCATTGCGGAAGCCATGCAAGAAGAGCCTTACAAGCTAATGCCTCATATATCACATAACAGTGGTAATAATGAATGGTATACACCCAGCGAATATATAGAAGCTGCACGGGTAGTTATGGGCGGGATAGACTTAGATCCGGCAAGCAGCGATATAGCCAATAAAACAGTTAAGGCTGAAAAATATTATACGGCAGAAATGGACGGGCTT
>JGI994J12354_10003444_pt1 | contig 14770 bp, 10 predicted proteins | sample IntmicLarv3ML3BL_FD_12354 | JGI IMG/M metagenome (IMG submission 12354)
GCAACTTCCAGCGCGGTTTTGTCATCGACTTTGATCAGAATCAGAGCAAATTCATCTCCGCCAATTCTAGCTACGAAATCACTGTTTCGAACAGATTCCCTGATTTTGGCCGTTATTTCTTTCAATATGTGATCGCCGCCCGGATGTCCATAGGTATCGTTAATATTTTTGAAGTGGTCCAGATCGATCATCATCAGGCAGAATGGATCATTGTAACGCCTGAGAATGCGGAGAGCCTCCGTTAGTTTTTCATCGAAATAAGCCCGGTTCGCGAGCTTTGTCAAAGCGTCGATACGCACTGCGGCCCGCAGGTTTTCGATCTGTTTTTTTTGTTCTGTCAGGGTTTTTTGCGAAGCGCTCAGTTCTTTTTTCAGGTTCTGATTGCTGGAAATAACACGGTCAATCATCTGCAGGACTATACTTTGCGCTTGGGCCAGATTTTCGGGAATATCCACGCTATCCATTGTTTCTCTGGCGCTGCCCAGAGCCTGGGACGAATCGGTTGCCGCCTGCTCCGTCTGACCGATGCTTGTCGCCACGTTTATCAAAATATCCCGGATAGTTTTGGCGGAATCGTTGATTTGCTTTTCCCGGAGATTAAGTTCTTGTTCTGAGGTTTTCACAGGCGTTTTTCCCTTAATAAAGACTATTTGAATATGTATTAGCTCTAGTAATTTCAAAGACTTTCTTTATCAAGGTTGGCGCGACATGGCAAGATAAAACGTCATTTCAAATAAATCGTTCATTAAGAAATAAAATTGACAGCAAATCTCCCATGAATCTCAGCGGTCGCCGGTTTGATTTTATTGTTGTTAACATAGACAAGAGGATAGATGGTATTCAATAAAAGCAATGGAGATATGTATGAAAAAAATCGCCATCCCTTTCCTGTTAGCATTTGTTTTTTGTTCCCGTAATAACGCAGGGAGCTTGTGACTATAATGAGAACAAGGTTAATACTCTTGGCGGAATAGTCAAAGACAAAGCAGGAAAACCAATTATGGGGTTTTTGGTAAAAAATATAGAGCTTGTTTAAATTCGCCTAAGAGTCAAGAAGAACAACTAGCCGCTCAGGAAGTAGTTGTCACTTTTCTTGGAAAAAGTTTACAGAAAGCTGCTCCAAAAATTAAACCAAGCGAATATACTTGTTAAAAAATAATTACATATTATTAAGAAGGCTTTGAGAGTAAAAAATTTCTTGTTCTGTCATCTAATCCCATCACGTTCTTATTTACAACGACTGGGTATTTAGTTTTTAGTGTCTCTTTAAATGTAAGTTTTTTACCGTTTGAAAAAACTACTTCCCAAGAATCCGACAAAATAAGTCTCTTAATAAATTTTATTTTTGATATCTCGGTATAAGAGTAGAAATCATAAGCGTTTACTACTTCAGGAGTACTAAAGAAAGTTAGTTTATGAATATGCAATCCTTGATTGGTAACTGCGACATAATACATCCGCGCGCCAAGAAAGACTGCCGGCACAAGCAAAAAAGCCCAAAGGTCTTGGAGTTGCATAAAATACATTAAGGGCAAAAGGTAAAGAGCCCATGAAAGAAATGGTTGATAATCGGCTTGAAAAAAGCCTATTAACTCTTCGCCTGGCTTCAAGCGCCTCAATATAATATTATATTTAATTTGTTCTTGGTATTTGTTCATAGCATCCGATTTTGTAGAAAATCATATCGCGTGTCTATTTTCGTAATTACTGGGATATATGGCGTCAGCTACGCCTGCTTGCGCCGCAAAAAATAAAAACCCCGCAAGAGTTAGGCTCTCACAGGGTTTTTGGTAAAATATATGGCGTTCGGTTGAATTTGCCGAAGATAAATTAGTCAATGAGTGTCGATTTTTGGAAAAAAACATTGTATTTCTTTTCGATGTATTAAAGAGTGTTGTTTTTGTCGGCGATCGGTATAACAGCATGACAATGAAATATCAAGGTTTTTATGAAGTTTCGCTGTGAAAAAAGCAAAGAAATGCGTAATCTGTTGGCAATGCCAGAATTGTTGAATTGTCGTCGTTCAAAACAAAAACGGGTTACGGAAATTAATCCGTGCCCCGTTGGTTAATTCTGGTCGGGATGACTGGATTTGAACCAGCGACCCCCTGCTCCCGAAGCAGGTGCGCTACCAGGCTGCGCTACATCCCGAAGACTCATTCTTCTAGCCGGTTGGGGCGTTTTTGTCAACAGTAAAGACCATTAAGCTTCCGCGGGAAAAGATATTGCCTTGCAACGCGCTTGCCTCCGATCGGGGTTTTCAGAGAAGTGTAGCGCAAGCTTATCAGAGCTATTGTTTGCCAGTAGAGTCGAACATTTATCACGTCTTGTTTTTTTTAGGAGTTCTGGGTAGGATAGCGCACCGCTGTCTTCGGATTGACGCGGACAAGCCGTTTGCCAAATATTTCCGTGAAAGGATTATGGTATATGGACAGCCTGAAAAAACAGATCAGGGAACTGCTGAAAGAGCGCAATGCCGTGTTGCTGGCTCACAACTATATGCGGGATGAGGTGCAAGAAATCGCGGATATTACGGGCGATTCGCTCGGTCTTTCAATCGAGGCCTCCAAAACGCAGGCTGATGTGATAGTTTTTTGCGGCGTGCACTTCATGGCCGAATCAGCCGCGATATTATCGCCGGACAAGAAGACGCTTCTTCCCCGACCTGACGCCGGCTGCCCTATGGCCGACATGATTTCCGCCGAAGGTCTCGAAGAATTAAAAGCCAAACATCCGGGTGCTCCGGTGGTTACTTATGTCAATTCCACCGCTGAGGTCAAAGCGCATTCTGACATCTGCTGCACCTCCGCCAACGCCACTAAAGTGGTTAAATCCCTTCCCGACAAAAAAATAATTTTTGCTCCGGATCGCAATCTGGGTCGTTTCATCGCCAAATCAATCCCGGACAAAGAATTCATTTACTGGGATGGTTACTGTCCCACCCACGAACGCATGACCGTGGAGGCGGTATTGGCCAAAAAAACCGAATATCCCGACGCTGTTTTTATTTGCCATCCGGAATGCGCCCCGGAGGTAACAGCTCTGGCTGACCATGCCTGCTCAACCAGCGCAATGTACGACTATTGCCGCACAAGTCCGGCTCGTCAAATCATCATTGGAACCGAGGCGGGCATTTTGTATCGTTTGCGCATTGAGAATCCAGATAAGGAGTTCATTCTGGCTTCCCCCGCCCTGCTTTGCCCCAATATGAAGCTAACGTCTCTTGAGGACATACTTTATTCTCTGCAAACCATGACGCCGGTAATTACCGTGCCTGAAGACATCCGTATCAAGGCGAAGCAGGCTCTTGATCGTATGCTGGCAGTTCCGAGGGACTGACCCACTCTATTCTTAACCTTTAGCGAACGTTAAATAAAATGCCGCGACAGTTACGCTTCTCAAAAGCGTTGCCATCGCGGCTTTGTTTTTTTTTGCGCGCATTTCAGCGATCCAGCGGATAAAAATGACGTTTAAAACGACGAAACAATTTTTCAGATTTTTTTCAGATGATATTTCCTGTTTCCCAATCCAACCTTTTCGGCATGTTCCAGCTGGGTCTCCCATTCGATAGTGGGGTGCACGCCGCGAAATTTATCCCCGCCTGGTTCAAAACCGCTTTTGAGCGCTGATCCCTGGTTTCCGGCGGCGGAATTTACCAGATCGGCGCAGGCCTGATCCAGAGCCACCGGATCAGTGGAGGCGCACATGCCAATATCGTTGACGATAGGTGCGTCTGCGTGAGCATAACAGTCGCAGCCCGGAGATACCTGGGTTATGAAGTTGAGGAACACAGTTCTGTCTTCCTTGCCGGTTACGGCGCCTCTAGCATATTCGGCTATTTTCCTCATTACCAGTGTGGCGGCTTCGTTCCACTGGATGTTGACGGCCTTGACCGGGCATATGGATATGCAGCGGCTGCAGCCAACGCATTGAGCGGGATCGATGCGGGCGGTTTCATTTGTGATTTTGATAGCGTCATGGGCGCAGGCTCGGCAACATATTCCGCAACCGGTGCAGGATTCGGCGGAAACTTCCGGCGCAATTGTTGAGTGCTGAACCATTTTACCTTTACGGCTGGCGCAGCCCATACCCAAATTTTTGATGGCTCCGCCGAAGCCTGCCAGCTCATGACATTTGAAATGCGAAAGACAAACTAAAGAATCGGCCTCGACAATTTCGCGTCCAAGAAAGACCGAACTCAGCAATTCGCCGTTCACTGGTATTTCCACATCGCTTACGCCACGCAGGCCGTCGCTTATGATTAACGGCGCGCCTACGCAAGCGTAGGCAAAACCGTTTTCGATGCCGCAGGTAATAGCGGAAACCGCTTCTTTGCGCTGCCCGGGATACAGAGTGGAAGAGTCTGTAAGAAAAGGTTTGGCCCCCAGTTTTTTTATCTCTTCCACGACGCGTCGGGCAAAAATCGGCCTGATAAAGGTATGATTACCTTTCTCGCCGAAATGTATTTTGATCGCGGTTAGATCGTCGGCTAACACTCTTTTGTCAAGCTCGCACAAAAGGAGCAGCTTTGCAATTTTATCGAATAGATTCTCTTTGACGCTTGCCCGCATGTCGCTGAAATAAACTGTTGAAATGGACATAGGGTGATCCTCCAAACGAACAAAATTGACAATGGTCAATGCCATTGCCGAACTTCCCGTATATGTTTTATACCACAAATAACGGCTAGCGGCATTTGTAAACGTATAATAGGACTAAAAGGGGGACATAGAGATGTTATGTAATCAATGTGAACAGACAGCGTTTGGGATCGGCTGCGCCATTGCCGGAGTATGCGGAAAAACCGCAGAAGTTGCCGCGTTGCAGGACCATTTGATGTACGGTCTGAAAAGCCTGGCGCTTTACGCGGAAAAAATTGGCCGAGATTCAGAGATTGATTGCTTTACCTTGGAAGGGCTTTTTACTACGGTCACCAATGTAAATTTTGACTCGTCGCGAATAAGCGAGATGATAACCCGCTGTTATGAGCTCAAAGAAAAAGCTAAGGCCGCCTCCTGCGTGATTATTCCGGGAGAAGTCGCCGCTTGGCGCCCAGAGCCTGAGCTCACGGGGCAAGTCAAACAGGGCGGGGCGTACGGCATAAACAGTCAGCATGAAAATGAAGATATTCGCTCGGCGATCGAAATCCTGATCTATGGCTTAAAAGGAATGGCCGCATACATGCATCATGCAGACATTCTGGGCGAAACAAATGATGAAGTAATGGCGTTTTTCCAGAAAGCGCTGGCCGCTACAACATCATCCGAACTTGGCCTTATGGATTTTGTTGAGCTCGCAATGGAATGCGGCGCGCACAATCTGACGGTTATGGGCATGCTCAGCGCAGCCCACAGCGATTCCTATGGGCATCCGGTTCCTACGCCGGTCAGTCTGGGCACAAAAGCCGGAAAAGGCATTTTGGTTTCCGGTCATGATCTTAAAATGCTGGAGGAATTGCTCAAACAAACGGAAAATAAGGGTGTCTACGTTTATACGCATGGCGAAATGCTTCCGGCTCACGCCTACCCCGGCTTGAAGAAGTACGGTCATCTGGCGGGCAACTTTGGCGGAGCCTGGCAGGAACAGTCCAAGGAATTTCCCTCTTTCCCCGGCGCGATTATTTTCAATACCAATTGTATTCAACGTCCGGCCACCTCTTACGTAGACCGCCTCTTCACCTGGGGACTCGTGGAATGGCCCGGCGTCAAACATATCGACGGCTGGGATTTCTCGGAAGTTATTAACGCGGCCCTCGCCTGCCCAGATTTGACGGAAAGCCCCGGCAATGAGATTCTCACCGGTTTTGGGCACAACGCCGTGCTGGGCGTAGCAGACAAGGTCATAGAGGCTGTAAAAAGCGGCGCCATAAAGCATTTCTTTCTGATCGGCGGATGCGACGGCGCGAAGGCGGGACGCAACTATTATACTGAATTCGCCGAAAAACTTCCCATGGACACAGTTATTCTGGCCTTGGCCTGCGGTAAATACCGCTTTAACAAACTACATTTTGGTGATATCGGCGGTATTCCGCGCCTTCTTGACATTGGTCAGTGCAATGATGCCTACTCAGCTGTTCAGATCGCGTCAGCCCTAGCGGGCGCGTTTAACTGCGGCGTCAATGATTTACCGCTCTCTTTGATCTTGTCTTGGTACGAACAGAAAGCTGTTGTTATTCTTTTGACGTTGTTAAATCTCGGCATAAAGAACATCAAGTTGGGGCCAACGCTTCCGGCTTTTGTCTCGCCCAATGTGCTAAACTTCCTTGTGGAGAACTTCAATATCGCTCCGATCACTACGGCTGAGGCGGATATCAAATCAATTTTAGGGTAACTTACGACATAATCTGAGAAAACCCATGAGCCGAGCGCTTTGCAAATTATTGCGGGGCGCTCGGCTATGGAGCCCTAGAAACAATGAAAATACTCAAATCAATTGTTGCCGGATTATTGTGAAAACATCTGCCGAACTTTTCTAAAGATCTTACGTAAAAATAATATCAACCCTCAAAAATATTACACTCCCAGTTGCTGAAATCTTTTTGAATTTCACCGCACTTCTCCCGTATAAAAAAACGAAAAAACCGACGGTTTATCTGCAGTAACCGCCGCCTATCATAAAGTTTTCAAGTGCTTTGTTGGAATCGCTAGGCTTACGCGCATTTCTCGAATTCAATAGGCGTATAATCAAAACAACTCAAAAAAAGCTATTTTTTATACACGGAACAGATTCTTTTGTCTACTCTGATCTTATGAGCTCTGGATGCGCAAAAAATAATTTTGCCTTTCAGAAAAAAAATTCATATAAAACGGAAGCTATTCCGCAAGGCGGAACTAAAAAGTGATTCGGCCAACCGACGTATGCCAATATTGGCGGCAAGTATCAATAAAGCAGGCGTCAGCTTACTAACATTATCAGCTGGAAAGGAGACAACATTATGTCCTACGTTGAATCAGTTTTAAATTCGGTCGTTGCTAAAAACCCTAATGAACCCGAGTTTCATCAGGCGGTAAAAGAAGTTCTCGAATCTCTGGCGCCGGTATTTGAGCGTCATGCGAAATACGAACAGCACGCCATTCTGGAAAGGGTCACCGAGCCCGAACGCATTATTATGTTCCGAGTACCCTGGGTTGACGACAAAGGTAATGTCCAGGTGAATAAGGGATACCGCGTTGAGTTCAACAGCGCAATTGGCGCCTACAAAGGGGGGCTTCGTTTCCACCCCTCGGTAAATCTTGGCGTTCTGAAGTTTCTTGGCTTTGAGCAGGTTTTCAAAAATTCCTTGACCAGCCTTCCCATGGGCGGCGGTAAAGGGGGGTCCAACTTTGATCCCAAGGGCAAGTCCGACAACGAAGTCATGCGTTTCTGCCAGTCTTTTATGAGCGAGTTGTTCCGTCATATTGGGCCGGTCACAGATATTCCCGCGGGCGACATCGGGGTTGGCGGGCGTGAAATCGGTTATCTGTTTGGCCAGTACAAACGTTTGAGAAATGAGTTCACCGGCGTTCTCACCGGTAAGGCGCTTGGTTGGGGCGGGTCCCTGATCCGTCCGGAAGCGACCGGTTATGGCTCAGTCTACTTTGCCCAAGAAATGCTTGCTACCAAAGGAGAATCCATCGAAGGCAAAGTTTGTTTGGTATCCGGTTCTGGAAATGTCGCACAGTACACCGTGGAAAAACTGTTTCAACTGGGCGCGAAACCTGTTTCCATGTCAGATTCCAACGGCACGATTTATGATCCGGACGGGATTGACGAAGAAAAGCTCAAATTTGTGTTTGAACTTAAAAACGTATGCCGAGGCCGCATTTCCGAATACCAAGCCAAATTCCCCTCCTCTAAATACATGGCCGGACAGCGCCCGTGGCAGATTCCATGTGATTGCGCTTTCCCCAGCGCCACACAAAATGAAATCAACGGCGCGGACGCGGCCGAATTGCTGAAAAACGGATGTAAACTGGTTAGCGAAGGTGCCAATATGCCAAGCGATCTGGACGCCGTGAATATCTTCCTAGAGAAAAAAATCCTTTATGGTCCGGGCAAAGCGGCTAACGCAGGCGGAGTATCCACTTCTGGTCTTGAAATGTCACAGAACGCCCAGTTCCTCAGCTGGCCGCGCGAAGAGGTGGATGCAAAGCTGAAAACCATTATGACAAATATTCATCGCAACGCTTACACAACAGCCGAAGAGTACGGCTACTCGGGCAATTATGTAGTTGGGGCTAATATCGCCGGATTCCTGAAAGTTGCCAACGCTATGATTGACCAAGGCGTCGTCTAGTAACGCCGCCATTTCGGAAAATCGTATCAAATATAACGAGGCGCTGAAACTTGTATCAGCGCCTCGTTTTTTTATGGCATTATCCAAGAGCGATGTATAATTCTTAAAATTAATTACGTTTGCAGAGACGCTGTTTGGCGTGGAATTATTCTCGTTGTTTACGCTGACAACAGTCTGGCGAATTGATAGCGCTAAGAATTATGAAATTGTGATAACGCGCATTTTACGTAGGCTCTACGCTTAGACTACTAAGTTTTTTATAATCTTTCGCGCGGTCGGCGGATAATAGATTTTTCATATTTAAGGTTACAACAGCGCGCCTTGGGGGGATTGCGTAATAGGAAATACCATGAAACTATCGGAAAATAAGCATCTTGCGTTTCAAAATAAGATTGCAAAATACGGTAAGGAAAACCTTGAGGAGATTCTGTTCTCCGTCGCAAAGGGAGCGCAGCTCATATCCGGTCGGGAGTTGGTACGGATTTATCTTGAAGATCTAACTGGCGGGGCGCTGTCGTGCGCGTACGCTTCTGGCCCCTTCGCAGAACAGATCAGGAACGCCTCGTTTCCCATTGTTTCTCGTCATGCCATAGTGTCCGAGGTATTCGCCACACAATCGCCCGTAGAAATTGCGAATGCTCAAAAGCTTGCGCTTCCGCTTGATATAAGGCTTACGCAAGAATGTTCCATAGGCGCTACAGGTCTTTTTCCCATTGTAAACCAACTAAGATCCATAGGCGTTGTATGCGTGGATCAAAGCGCGGTTGGGGAGGCGATACCTGAATCAGCCAAAGACCAGCTTGCTGCGTTTTTAAACGCAATCGCGCCTAGCCTGGATCAAGCGAGAAAATACCAGCAACACCTTCTTTTGACGCGTCGGGTTGAGGGATATAAAAAACGAGAGGCTGCGGCTTTCATGGTCAAATCTGCAGTCAGTCTCATAGATCGTATTTCTCTTGCGTCCGTGCTGGCGCCAACCGCCGGGAAACACGGCAAAACAACTATGGAAGTACTTGCCAGCTATTCGTCGGATCCCAGGATCAAACGTATCTACGATGAGTTAGGATCCATTAAACTGGTCCGAGGCCGTTCGTTGGTGGCAAAGTTCATAGGAGACGACGGCGCCATAGACGACGACCGATTGCTGAAGCCGCTTTTCATTCCCGACCTTACCCAGCAGACCTTGCAAAAGCGCGCCCTGACTGAAAAGATGTCGTTGCGCTCGCTCTACATGGTTCCCCGATTCGATCCCGACACGCGGAAGGTTATATGCCTGGTGAACTATTATTCCAGGGAGGTTTATCATTTTTCAGAGTTTGAGGCCGGGATTCTTCAGACTCACGCGGAAATGGTAGAACGCGCCATACGGGAGATCGGCGACGAACATCTGGAAATCAGCGTACTGGCGGAAATAACGGAACTTCTCAGGGAACCCAACGAACGCCTTCAGACATTTCTTGATAAAGTGCTCTCAAAAGCGACCAAGCTGATAGGCGCCGATACTGGCAGCATAGCCGTAGTTCAGGAACGCGACGGGGAAAAATGGCTGACCTTGGAAGACGCAACTGGTTCCATAATTGGCGCTAAAAATAACGCGTGGATGAAAAGAGATATTCCACCTCTGCGCGTTGGCGGACCTGAGTTACCGATGGAAGAAAGAAGTCTGACCGGCTATGTGGCATGGTCCAAACAACCAAAAATTCTAGCGGATTTGGATGAGGAACGCAGCCGGGGAGGATTCCATTATTCCGTAAGCGATTTGATCCAAAGCGAAATTGCGATGCCTGTAATCTGCGATGACGTCGTTTTAGGAGTCATATGTCTTAACTCTCTGAAAAAGGGATATTTCACCGAAGAACATAAACGCATTTTGCAGATTATCGAAAGTCTGGCCTCGCGGCACATGTCAGATCTTCAGCAGATAGAAACCCTTAAAAATCAGGTTACTCGTCTAACGCAGGATGTCGCTTACAAAGATCCCTTGGTCTCTTCCTATCGTTTGGGAAACATCATCGGTAACAGCCAAAAAGCCCAGGAAGCGGTGAATTTTATCACCACTGTGTCCGTACCGCTTTTCAATCGTATTGTGTTTTGGAACACAAATGTCCTGCAAGAGGCAACCCTAGGGCTTCCGTCTATTTTGGTGTTTGGACAGACAGGATCTGGCAAGGAATTTTTCTTCAACAACTTGTATAACAGACTGAACGAAATGTACCGAGAACGGCTGAATCTGTCCGGAGAGCTGCCAGTCAAAAAAATGAACATTGCCGCCTACTCTGGAGAATTGACTTATTCCGAGCTGTTCGGGCACAAAAAGGGAGCGTTCNCCGGAGCTTATAGCGACCGGAAGGGTATTTTGGAGGAGGCTCACGGCGGAGTCGTTTTTCTCGATGAAATCGGCGACGCTGACCCCAAAACGCAGGTTCAGCTGCTTCGTTTTCTTGATAACGGCGGATTTGTCAGATTGGGTGAGAATACGGAGCGCTACGGACGAGTACTGCTGGTGGCCACCACAAACAAGAATCTCCAGGAGGAAATCGTGGCGGGTCGTTTCCGCGAAGATCTCTATTATCGCCTTTCCGAGCTTTCCATGCGTATTCCCTCATTAAGCGAACGGCGCGAGGATATTACGGATCTTGCGACTCATTTTTTGGGCAAGCTTTACCGAACGTACCGGGGCAAAGATGACCCGTTGGACGATCCGCCGACGTTGACTGAAGGCGCCAAAAGCGTGCTGGTCAATCATCATTACGAGGGTAATATCCGCGAACTGCGCAGTATTCTTTTGAGGACGCTTTTTTTCCTCTCGGAAAAAGTAATTACGGAGGAAGATATTCGACTTGCGATTTTGCATGGAAATCAGAAGCCGAAAGAGAACTCCCAAAAACTTCTGCAAGAACAACTCGCCGATGAAATCATTGCTAAAATTGAAGCGGGAGAAGATTTCTGGAAAGCTGTCTATGAGCCGTATTCTGAAAATCGCATCTCCAGAGATACGGTAACTCTTGTGATTGAGCGATCAAGAATCAATTCAGGGCGCACCATGCCTCAGATCGCCAGATACCTGAAGGCCGTAACCGGCGATATACGGAAAAATTCCGACGACAGAAGAAAGTTCTTCAAATTCAAAAACTTCCTGTATAAGACAATTAAATTGTAAGGCTGTAGAAAGCTGACATGATTTAACTGGGGTGGTTTAGGCTGCGACGGGCCTATNCTATCGACCCAACCGCATCAAGTAAAACATCGCCAGAATCGCGGATTGACAAACGATACAGGAAATANTTTTGAACCTTACCCTGCGTTGGGAAAAACCGGTCAGAAACGAATCAGCTGCCCACCCCAGGAAAGCCCGCCGCCGAATCCCATTATAAGAGCTAAATCACCAGATTTGACAACGCCATTACCCATGTTTTCAGCCAGAACCAAAGCGGCCGAGGCGGCCGCGGTATTGCCGCAGCGTCCAAGGTTGAGAAGGAAGCGATCCTCGGGGTAGCCAAACTTTTTTGCGATGAAGTCAATCATGCGAATATTGGCTTGGTGAGGGATGATATAAGTCAGATCCGATGGTTTCACCCCGGCTTTTTCGCAAAGCGTTGTGATAATTTCAGGAATTACCTCGGTTGCGAACACATAAACTTGTTTGCCGGACATTTTAAAGGTGTTTTCCCGTTGGGCGATGGTTTCGGAGCTGATTGGTTTGCGGGAACCTGAGGACGGCACCTGGATAAGCGGCCAGCCGGAGCCGTCGCTGCGTATGTAAGAGCTGAGGATGCCTTTGTCGGGATCTTGGCATGCTCGCAGGATAACCGCTCCCGCTCCGTCTCCGAAAAGAGGACAGGTGTTTTTATCACTGAAGTCAAGAATCTTGGAATAAGTGTCCGCGCCGATTACCATGACCGTGTTATATCTGCCGCTGCAAATGAGGTTGTCCGCCACTTCCATGGCAAACACGAAACCACCGCAAACTGCGTTCATATCGAAGGCAAAGGAGTTTTTTGCCCCGATATTATTCTGTACAAGACAAGCGGACGGGGGAAGGCACATATCGGGGGTTGATGTGGCCATCACGATACAATCGATCTCATCAGCGCTAACATTGGCTGATTTCATGGCGTTACGGGCCGCGATAGCAGCAAGATCGGACGTGGCTTGATCACTAGAGGCAAAGCGTCGTTCGCGTATGCCGGTGCGGGAGAAAATCCATTCGTCAGGATTTTCAATCAGATATTCAAAATAATTATTGGTAACTATTTTTTCGGGGATATATCCGCCGGAGCCGATAATCTGCGAATGAACCATATAAATCTCCATTATAAATACTATCGCATTTATTTGCGGGTTAATACAAAAGGGATGCGCGTTATCGCACGAGGAGCCAGCTTTTGTCAAACTAATCCAGTTTTAAATCGTATGAGAACGCTAGATTTGAAAAGAGACGCGGAATCAGTTTGGTTCTTGTTCCGGGGCTGGTTTTATTAGAATGTCCGTTATGGCGTAACCCCATATCAAAGCAAAGGCGATGAGAAAAGGACGGGCATAGCCCATAATAATATTGAGTCCGGCCGCAATATCTTCTGGTTTAATTGAAGCGGAGGTGATGTGAGCCGCCACGAGCGGAGCCGAGCCTTTCAGGAGAATGCAGAAAGCGAGCAAAAGAAGAAAATTAACAGCCACGATCAGGAAAACCCCCATTTTTTTCCTACCTAGATAAAGCTGACCGAGACCTGGAATTACAAATGCTGTCAAAAGCAGCGCGAGGGTTTTTTTCTTCACGTTGGTTCCTTTATCGCAACGTCTAGCACAGCGGTTATTTCAAAATGAAATCGGGCTGTTAATTTGCCAGAATGCGGTTGTTGAAAGTTTAATATGTTAAAGCTATTTGCCAGATTTTTGTCCGCTCTTCAGATCGGCGTACAGATCCAAATATCGGATTGTCATGGGCGATTGTGTTGTCGCCGGAAAAGAACAACATGCTATTACAAAGAGACATAACTATATCAGAGCGGCCATCCCTAAGGCAAGGGCGCGCGTTGATTCCATTTTGACATTGCAATTGCTTTAAGGCATAGTTACCGAATTATTACGAATTTGAACGTCATGGGGTTCTGATCGTGGTTTTTGTCGCAAATCTTCTTCTGGCATTAAGCAAGCTGGTTCAATTGGCAAGCGGCGTATTGACGGTCTATAATTATATTCTCATAGCCAGAGTTATCGTGTCTTGGATAAATATGGATCCGTACAACCCGCTTGTAAATTTTATCTATCGCGCCACTGAGCCGCTGCTTAACAAAATAAGACGCTATATGCCGAAAACCGGAGCGTTCGATTTTTCGCCTCTTGTGGTGTTTGCTTTTATTTTTGTGTTTCAGATTGTTGTGTTTGACACCGCCATTCATTATTTAGAGTCAACTGCCATGATGATTAGGCTGAAGGGTTGATTGGTAATGAGGATAACTCCCATAGATATTCAGCAACAACAGTTCAAAGGCAAGTTGGTGGGCGGCCTTGATCCTGACGATGTCGATATTTTTCTGCAGATCGTAGCCTCTGAAATGGAGGATCTGGTTCGGGAAAACAACGAACTTAAAGAGCGTCAGGCTGAACTTAATCAAGAGATACAGGAAGTGGTCGGAAGAGAAAAAGAATTGCGGGAGACTATTCTGGCTGCGCAGCGAGTCACTGGGGAAATAAAAACCTCGGCGCAGAAAGAAGCGGCTCTTATTATCGGCGAAGCGGAGTTGAAAGCGGATCGGATCGTTGTTGAAGCCGAACGGCGGTTGGGCGAGCTTCATGCGCGTATTGAGGATGTGAGCCGCCAAAAAGTGCAGTTTGAAATGAGCCTCAAGAGTTTGTTGGAGTGTCATAACCGTATGTTATCAGGCAATGAATCAGACTAAATCGACTTTTTACAGCGTAACAGAAGGTGAGTTTTTCCTTAATCTCTATATTCAGCCGCGAGCGTCAAGGAATCAGATATGCGGGGTACAGGATAACGCGCTTAAGCTTAGGTTGACGTCGCCTCCGGTGGATGGTGCGGCCAATAAACTTTGCCGCGAATTCTTGGCAAATTTCTTTAGCGTGCCAAAATCCGCAGTGGAAATCATATCGGGAATAACCTCCCGCCATAAAAGAGTCCGGATTACCTGTAACGATCCGGATCACGCCTTGCAATTAATCAATTCTATCACCGCATAAGCGCGTTATTTTTTGTTTCAAGGTATAGGCTTTCTCGGAGAATTGCATGCTGTTATACTTGAACTCTCTATATTAATAAAATAGGGCCGCGAGGATATATTCCCGCAGCCCTATTTTCCAAACCTGGAAAAATTGTTAATTAGTTCTATCTGGAATTTCCTGAGATCCCACTACCTCAACGCCGAAATTTTCAGCTGTTTCCGGTACGGGGGTGATCACAATGGTGAAAGAAACAGCTTTTCCCGGCCCCACTTCTAGATTTTCCAGAATGGAACCAGTCTGATGGTTCATAGCGAT
>JGI994J12354_10003446_pt1 | contig 14767 bp, 8 predicted proteins | sample IntmicLarv3ML3BL_FD_12354 | JGI IMG/M metagenome (IMG submission 12354)
ATAAAGCAATATGACTATTAAAGAAAAGAGAAGAGAAAAAATTATTATATTATGGAAAATACAAGTAAAAAAAGTGGATATATCCAAAAGAATCTGCCACAACCGGTTAAGCGTTATTGCCAGACACTTGACCTTAAGGACGACCCTGAGCTAATTCAAGAATACATAAAACGTCATAGCAAAATGTATTCATGGCCTGAAATACGCGAAGGGATTAGCTCTGTAGGAATACTTGAAATGGAGATATATAATATCGGAACGAGACTTTTTATGATTGTCGAGACGCCTTTGGATTTCGAATGGGACAGCGCTTTTGAAAAACTTGCAAAGTTGCCGCGCCAAAGCGAATGGGAGGAATATATGTCAATCTTCCAGATGTCAGACCCGAAAGCGACTTCATCCGAAAAATGGAAGCTGATGGAGCGCATTTTTTATTTGTATGAATGATTTTCTACCTTTTTTGAATCATTTATCATCATTTTTTTTCAAAAAAAATGCTCATCTTTGCACCCATGAAACTAAAAGAGATTTTCGACAATTCATTCGTCAGACGACAGGACCGCCTACTTGATTATGATAAGGCAAAGGATTTATTAACTGAAGCTGAATATGGATTTCTCTCATTTGGAGGAGAAAGCGGGTATGGCATACCAATAAATTTTGCGCTGAATGGAACATCATTATACTTCCATTGTGCGCCTCAAGGTGAAAAAACTCGTAGGATTGGTGAAAATAATATGGCTTGTTTTTGTGTTGTCGGGAATACCAAGCTACAGCCGGAAAAGTTCACAACAGCCTATGAAAGTGTACTTGCATTTGGAAATATAAGCGTTGTAAGCGATGATGAAGAAAGGATGGCCGCTCTTGGATTTATTGTTGACAAATACTCCTTCGAATACAGGGAATTGGGAAAGACGTATGCGGAAAAGTCGTTTCACAGAACTGCTGTTTTGCGCTTGGATATCGTTAAGATTAGTGGTAAGACGAAGGTAATACCGCAGTCTTGACAGTTTTTAAACAAAAGTCTATTTCATTAAAAATAAATAATTTGAAACGAATTAAGAGACAATATTAATTAAAAATAAAATACCATGATGTTATCAAGAAAAAAAATTGCGAGTTTAATTGTAGCTTTATTAAGCTTTGTAACGATACCTATGTCAGGGCAAGTTTCATTCGGAACGCCTGAAAAAATCAACGACAACTGGCAGTTCAGGCTTGGAGATGTCGAGGATTTCAAAACTGTAGACAGAACGCGCTGGCAGAAGATAAACCTCCCTCACGATTGGAGTGTGAGAGAGCAACTTAGCCCTTCATTGGCAGGTTGTACTGGGTACCTTCCCGGCGGTATAGGATGGTATCATAAAAATTTGCAGATTCCCGAATCAAAAAAAGGTGAAAAGGTATATCTCTATTTTGAAGGTGTATACAACCGCAGCGAAGTTTATGTGAACGGAAAATCCTTAGGGCTTCGTCCTAACGGGTATATATCGTTTATGTATGACGCAACTTCTTTTATTGAATTCGGAAAAGATAATACTATAGATGTAAAGGTAGACCACAGCAAATCAGCCGATTCACGTTGGTACACAGGCTCCGGAATATATCGTAATGTTTGGCTCGTTTATGCCAACCCTGTTCATATTGGTCAGTGGGGCGTTTATGCATATCCTGAAGTGAGTAAAAATAAAGGTATACTGAAAGTGGAAGTGGAAATTGTTAATTCGTCTTCCGAAAACAGCACACTTACAATTGTCAACGAACTATTGTCGGCAGACGGCAAGAGCGTAGCTAAAAACACGGGAAAGTTGGCGGTTACTGCCGGTAATAGCGGCAAGTTGGCAGCATCGCTTAATGTCAACAAACCGACTTTATGGGATATTGACAACCCTGCATTATACAAGCTTGTAACAATAGTACTGAGAGATGGAAAAGAAATTGACCGTACTGAAACGACGACAGGTTTCCGTACACTTACATTCGACCCGAACAAAGGATTTGCACTTAACGGCAACCGGATGAAAGTAAAAGGAGTTTGTGTGCATCACGATGCAGGAGTATTAGGCTCGGCCGTTACGCGCGATGTCTGGAAAAGACGTATTCAGACACTTAAAAGTATCGGTTGCAATGCAATACGTACAAGCCACAACCCTCAGTCTACCGACTTGTACGATATCTGTGACGAACTTGGAATGCTTGTAATGAACGAAGCATACGACGAGTGGGAATTTCCGAAACGCAAATGGATAGAAGGATGGAATGTCGGCACACCCGGATTTCAAGGCTCATACGACTTTTTTGAAGAATGGGGCGAGAAAGACCTTGAAGATATGGTACGCAGGGACAGAAACCACATCTCAATTTTCGCATGGAGCATTGGAAATGAAGTAGACTATCCAAATGACCCGTATTCACATCCCGTACTTGACGGAAAAAGAGACGAGAGCGGTTTTACACAACCTATGTTCGGCGGCTATAAGAAAGAAGCTCCCGACGCAATGAGGCTTGGAGCAATAGCAAAACGCCTTGTTGCAGTAGTAAAAAAATACGATAAATCGCGTCCTACAACGGCAGGTCTTGCAGGAGTCGCCATGTCAAACGAAACGGAATATCCCGGTGCGCTTGATATTACAGGTTACAACTACACAGAAAGCCTTTATGACGATAATCATAAGAAATATCCGAACCGTGTGATTTTCGGAAGCGAGAACCGCCACGATTTAAATGCTTGGAAAGCAACTCGCGACAAAGAATTTATTTTCGGACAATTCCTATGGACGGGAATAGATTATCTTGGCGAATCAGGTCGTTGGCCATCACGCGGTTTTTATTCGGGATTACTTGATTTCGGAGGATTTATTAAGCCGAGAGGATATTTCCGCCAATCACTGTGGTCGGATAAACCGATGGCATATCTTGGTACTTATCCAACTCGTGGTACGGGAGGCCAAAACGCTGATGTATGGTCACAGCTTGAATCCGAAAACCAAAGGCCTGAAAGAGCGCCTTCGATGGACGCATGGTCTGTATGGAATTATGAAAAAGGTCAGACTATACGTGTCGTTTGCTATACAAACGCAGCAAAAGCACAGCTCACCTTAAACGGAAAAAACATTGGTGATGCAAAAACCTACGACGAAAACACAGGGATAATTTTCTGGGATATCCCTTACGAAGAAGGAAAGCTTGAGGTAATAGGTCTTAACAACGAAAATAAAGAAATAACGCGTTATGCAATTCAATCATCCGCTCAACCTTATGCTCTAAAAGTGATAGCTTCAGAAAAAGATGTTGACAAAAACGGGCTTGCGCAGATAGTTATTCAGGTAGTTGATGAAAAAGGAGTCCCCGTAATGCTTTCAGACAACGAAGTGACATGCCGTATTGCAGGACCTGCCATATTGAAAGGCCTCGAAGCAGGTAACAATCAGGATATGAGCGACTATACGGACAATATACATAGAGTTTTCAACGGCCATATTCTTGCATATATACAGCCAACAGGCGAAGGCGAGGTAAAAATCCAATTCACGTCACCGTGGCTAAAATCTGTTGAGACAAGCTTTGTTGTAAAATAATTATAAAACAATTACGTATTGCATATTAACTGTCAACGCGGATTACAAATCCGCGCCGGTAAAACATTTTTGCAAACGAATCTGATATTTTTAAGATTTTTATGTAAATAGCTTTTAAATTCGAAGTTTTTTTCTTACTTTTGCGCCGTTTTGTGATAAGGTATTACGTTTTTTATTAAATTTATAATTACAGGTTATGGCAAAAAGTATTAAAGAAGCGGCTCTTGAGTATCATGCTCAAGGGAAGCCGGGTAAGATTGAGGTTGTTCCGACAAAACCATACAGTACACAGAGAGATTTATCTTTGGCTTATTCGCCGGGAGTGGCTGAGCCTTGTCTTGAAATTGAGAAGAATGCCGAAACGGCTTACGACTATACGGCGAAAGGGAATCTTGTAGCGGTTATTTCCAACGGTACCGCAGTTCTTGGACTGGGCGATATAGGCGCACTGTCCGGGAAACCCGTTATGGAAGGTAAGGGGCTTCTGTTCAAGATATTTGCAGGGATTGATGTTTTTGATATTGAGGTTAATGAAAAAGACCCTCAAAAATTTATTGATGCAGTAAAAGCTATTGCACCTACGTTCGGAGGTATTAACCTCGAAGACATTAAAGCGCCTGAATGTTTCGAGATAGAAAACCGTCTTAAAGCGGAGCTTGATATTCCCGTAATGCACGACGACCAACACGGAACAGCGATAATTTCGTCCGCCGGGCTTATAAACGCTCTGGAGCTGACAGGAAAAAAGATTGAAGATATACAAATCGTCGTGAACGGTGCAGGCGCATCGGCAAGTTCGTGTACAAAACTATATATGGCTCTCGGAGCAAAGAAAGAGAATATCATTATGTGCGACAGTAAGGGAGTTATCTCTGTTCGTCGCACGGATATTAATGAATCGAAGAAGTTTTTCGCCACGGAGAAAACTGTTAATACACTTGAAGAGGCAATCGTTGGCGCAGATGTGTTCCTTGGGCTTTCTGTTGCTGATGTGCTTACTGTCGATATGGTTCGCAGTATGAGCGATAACCCAATCGTTTTTGCGCTTGCCAATCCTAATCCTGAAATATCATTCAAAGATGCCAAAGCATCTCGCGAAGATTTGATATATGCTACAGGACGTTCGGATTATGCTAACCAAATAAATAATGTACTCGGATTTCCATATATTTTTCGTGGAGCGCTTGATGTGCGCGCGACAAGTATAAATGAGGAAATGAAGCTTGCTGCCGTCAAGGCAATCGCGGCACTTGTTAAAGAACCTGTACCTGATGTTGTTAATGCAGCTTACGGGATTTCAAGGTTATCTTTCGGCAGGGATTATATAATTCCCAAACCAATGGATCCAAGGCTCTTAGCAACTGTCTCAACAGCTGTTGCCAAAGCTGCTATCGAATCGGGTGTAGCGCGTAAGAAGATAACCGATTGGGATGAGTACGCCATTAAGCTTAACGAACTGATGGGCTATGATAATAAGCTCCTCCGTCGTTTTACTGAAATGGCCAAACAAAACCCGAAACGAGTTGTCTTTGCTGAAGGAAGCCATGAAAACATGCTTAAGGCCGCCGTTACTGCAAAAGCTGAAGGTATATGTCAGCCAATACTGCTTGGAAACGACGAGCGTATCGAAAAACTGGCTAACGAACTTAATCTTGACCTCGACGGAATAGAAATAGTAAACCTCCGCCACGACCGCGAAGAAGAACGTCGTAACCGTTACGCAGAAATCCTTTGTAAGAAAAGAGCGAGGGAAGGAGCGACATACGACGAAGCCAAAGACAAGATGGTCGAACGCAACTACTTCGGTATGATGATGGTCGAAACGGGCGATGCCGATGCGTTTATCACAGGTGTTTACACAAAATATTCAAATACAATAAAAGTCGCCAAAGAAGTTATCGGCATACAGGAAGGTTTCAAGCATTTCGGCGCCATGCATATAATGACGGGAAAGAAAGGTACACTGTTCCTTGCCGATACGCTAATAAACCGACACCCTTCGACCGATACGCTAATAGATATAGTTCGCCTTACACATCACGCTGTTACATTCTTTGCTCATAAACCTGTTATGGCGATGCTGTCTTACTCAAACTTTGGAGCGGACACTACCGGAAGCCCTGTGAGTGCACATAATGTGATAAATTATATACATAAAAATCATCCTGATTTCATTATAGACGGAGAAATGCAGGCAAATTTCGCTCTTAATAAAAAGATAAGAGATGCAAAATATCCTTTCAGCAAATTAAAAGATAAAGATGTGAACACTCTTGTCTTCCCGAACCTAAACTCGGCAAACATTACACAGAAATTATTGCAGGAAATGGGTGGTACGGAAATGATTGGTCCTATACAGATGGGACTAAACAAACCTATCCATTTCACAGATATCGAAAGTTCGGTACGCGATATTGTAAATATCACGACTGTAGCCGTAATTGATGCTATCGTACAGGAAAAAATCAGAAAATGACGGAACAGATAAAATAAATACTATCTTTGCCATCTGTTTTGCTGTATGAGTATATATGCTGTCAGTTAGCCGGAAAAATGGAAAAAGATACGGATATATTTAAAGTTGGAGTTGATGTTGGGTCTACTACTTTGAAAGTCGTAGTTGTGGACCAAAACAACATCATTGTATATAAATCGTATCGCCGGCATAAAGCTGAAATAAACCTGTTGTTCATTGAAGAAATAAATAATATCGGAGAACAGTTCCCCGGTAAACGGTTTATTGTCAATATAACCGGCTCGGCAGGGATGGGTATATCCGAGCGAACAGGATTGCCTTTTATTCAGGAAATTGTTGCCTCGGTTGAAGTAATAAAACAACTGTATCCTGATACACGAATGATGATTGACCTTGGCGGTGAAGATTCAAAGATGGTATTTTTTCAGGCTAACAAACAACCTGACATAAGAATGAACGGCAGCTGTGCAGGCGGGACGGGCGCTTTTATTGACCAGATGGCCGATTTAATGAATATCCCCATTGAAGAGCTTGGCGAGCTGGCAATGAAATATGAAAAAATATATCCCGTTGCCTCACGATGCGGAGTTTTTGCAAAGACAGACGTTCAGAATCTTATAAGCCGTAATATTCCGCTGCCGGATATATCAATGTCCATTCTTCATACCGTTGCTTTACAAAGCATTACATCGTTGGCGAGAGGGCAGGATATAACATCCGAAATTCTACTTATCGGTGGTCCGTTGACTTTTATACAAGCTCTTCGCAACGCATTTAAAAATATTCTGAAAGTAGACGATTCAGACCTTATACTTCCAGAAAACAGCGAATATTTTCCGGCTATAGGATGTGCATTACATCATTGTAATGACGAAACGAAAGTTTATGATTTGAGTCTTCTTTCCGAAATATTTAATAAAAACTTAGATTCGGAGAATAGTAATAATTCTGTATGCGGTGAAGATACATTGCCCATACTTTTCAGAAATGAAAAAGAATATAATGAGTGGAAGTCGAATAGAAAGGTCAAAAAACTTAATTGCATTCCTTTAGGTTCGACAAAAAACATAAACTGTTATCTCGGAATTGATTCCGGTTCTACAACAACAAAAATACTCATAATGGACGAGGATGAAAACCTTGTCTATACATATTACGCTCCTAATAAGGGCAATCCGTTGAAAAAAGTCGTTGAAGGATTGGAATTGTTTTATCGAGAGGCAGCAGAGAAAGGAGTGTCATTCAGATTCGTTGCTTCAGCCGCAACGGGATATGGCGAAGACCTTATAAAATCAGCTCTCGGGCTTAATTTCAGTATCGTTGAGACAATGGCTCATCTGGCCGGAGCACAGTATGTTGATCCAAAAGTGTCTTTTGTACTTGATATCGGCGGACAGGATATGAAATCGATATTTACGGACAAAGGCGTAATCTCAAATATTGAGTTGAATGAGGCATGTTCGTCAGGTTGCGGCTCGTTTCTGCAAAATTTTGCGGCTACGATGAACCTCGACCTGACTGAGTTTACGCGATTGGCGTGTTTGGCTGAAAAACCGAGCGATCTCGGCTCGCGCTGCACCGTTTTCATGAACTCTAAAGTGAAACAAGCTTTACGACGGAATAATACTCTCGGTGATATTGCCGCAGGGCTGGCATATTCGGTTGTAAAAAATTGCCTGTTTAAAGTTTTAAAAATATCAAACCTTAATAAACTTGGCAATAATATTGTCGTTCAGGGCGGAACGTTCCGTAATGATGCCGTTTACCGCGCTTTGGAACTATTATCGGGCAAATCGATAAGTTCGACCGACTTGCCGGAGATGATGGGGGCGCTTGGTGCTGCATTATATGCACGTAAAATGTCGATATCGGAAAATAAAACTATTTCATTTACCGGACATGAGCCTTTGCCTGATGTTGACAATATAAACAAAAAAGAGGTGCAGTGTCACGGTTGCACAAACAAATGTTCAGTGCTTCGCATGAAATTCGCAAACGGAAATATTTGTTTTGCAGGAAATAAATGCGAAAAAATATTTTTCAACAAAAAAACTGCCGTTGAAAAAGGAGCTAACATGTTCGAATATAAGAATACACTGTTGTTTGAGCGTAATTCGTCGTCCAGGGAAGTAAAAATTGGTATTCCGCGTGTGCTGAACATGTTTGAGAACTATCCATTTTGGCATACTTTATTTACTGAATGTGGTTTTGAGGTGGTACTTTCTCCCGAATCAACGTTTCCGCTTTACAGGAAAGGCGTCGGGAGTGTTATGTCGGATAATATTTGTTTTCCGGCAAAGTTGGCGCATGGTCACATACTTTCGCTTGCGGAACAGAATGTCGACCGTATTTTTTATCCGATTATACCAAAAGAAGAAAAGAGTTTTGCAGGATCAAATAACTCGTATAACTGCCCTGTCGTAAGCGGTTATCCGGAAGTTATCCGAAGCGCTATTGACCCGAAAACGAAATTTGAAATACCTTTTGACAAACCTGTTATCACATTCAACGACCAAAAGGCTTTGGATACAGGATGTTTCAGTTATTTATCTTCGTTGGGTGTATCAATGGAAGTATTTAAAAAAGCTTTCAAGAAAGCTCGTGACGAAAACAATAAGTTTAGACGCGACATCTGCAAAAAGCAGCAGCTCATACTTGATGATGCCATAAATTACAAAAAAACTGTCTTTATTGTAGCAGGAAGACCTTATCATGCTGATCCTCTGATACATCAAAAAGTCGGACAGATATTATCAGATCTTGGCGCCATTGTTTTGACGGACGATGTCTTTTGTTCCGGCACGGGAACAGGCTTCAGTAAATTAAATATCGTCTCACAATGGTCATATCCCAACAGAGTTGTACAAGCAGCTATGGAAGTCGCCAAATTACCTCATAACGTGCAACTTGTACAACTTAATTCTTTCGGTTGCGGCCCTGATTCGTTTTTTATGGACGAAACAACGAGTATACTTAAACAAGCCGGCAAGAACAATACAATAATACGTATCGATGAAATAGCAAGCCCTGGCTCCATTCGACTGCGTCTGCGTTCGTTGATAGAGTCGCTTAATGCGGCCGGCATGCAAGACAATACATATAAAGGCGATTTTGAGGCGTATGAGGGCAAGTACACAAAAGAAGATCGTAGCAAGACAATATTGCTCCCATGGTTTACGGATTTCATTTCACCTCTTTTCCCTGCTATCGGGCAACTTCTGGGCTACAAGGTTGAAAACCTGCTAAAGTCATCGAAAACTTCTGCTGAAGCAGGACTTAAATATGGACATAACGAAGTATGTTACCCTTCGACTCTTGTTCTTGGAGATATAATAACAGCATTGCAGACAAAAGCCTATGATCCTGATGATGTAGTAGTTGCGATAACGCAGACAGGCGGACAATGCCGTGCAACAAACTATCTTTCACAGATAAAAGGCGGATTGGAAAACGCCGGTTTTTCAAAAATTCCCGTAGTCGTTATATCGACAGGCGATGTTTATCAAAACGATCAAAAAGAGTTTAAACTGCCGCTTTTGAAATATATAAACATCATTATCTATGCTGTTTTATACGGTGATACTTTGCAGCAGATGTTCAGTTCGACGATTATAAGGGAGAAAAATAAAGGCGAATCAAAGCAACTTTTCGATTTCTATATTGAAAGAGGAATCGATGCAGTCCTTGCAAATGATCATAAAATAATATTAAAACTGCTCGAGCAGGCTATAGCAGATTTCAATCAGGTATCGGTTTACGAACGCGATTTTACGAGAGTAGGTCTTGTAGGCGAGATCTACGTCAAATATAACAGTTACGGACAAGCTTACACAACAGACTGGCTGCGTGAAAAAGGAATGGAAGTAGTCACTCCTCCGATCGTTGACTTTTTCATGCAGTACTTCGTTAATTCGAAAGTGAACGACAAAAACGGAGTGGAGAAGACCGGTCGTTTGGAAAAACTATTAAGCCCGATAGTATGGAGATATATGAATAAGCGTCTCAATAATATAGAAGAAAGAATGAAGAGCTACCGTTTCCATATACCTTCCGAATCCATCTATGTTAAAGCGGGATATGCATCCGAAACGCTCGACCTGTCAAACCAGTTCGGCGAAGGATGGATGATTGCCGCCGAGGTGGCTTGTTATTCGCGAAACGGAATAAATAAAGTCGTATGTATCCAGCCCTTCGGGTGCATAGCCAACCATATCGTTGCAAAAGGTATCGAAAAACGACTTAAAAAAATATATCCCGACGTCAACCTGCTGTACCTCGATATCGATGACGGTATGGCAGAAGTAAACCTTCAAAACAGACTCCACTTCCTTATAAGCTAATATAAGCAAACAATCAGAAATTACCTTTTTTGTGAGTTTTTTTATTTTAAAAATATTTTTTTTATCTTTGTTGCGAATTTTTAAATATTTAATATACGAAACAGATACTGGTTTTTTTAATTTAACATATTGAAAAAAAGCGTTAGCTTTTATTCTGGTCTTCGAAACTTCGACAATTTCAGGATGCACCAAGAGTAAGTAGTCAGCGCTCACGTCGTAACTGGCGTGGGCTTACTTATTTGGTGCGAAGGTAGTCGAAGACCTCGAAGGCGAATATAGTTAAAGTCCCACGCTTTTTTTATGTCCGTTTGTAAAGGTTTTATGGGACTGCACCAATGTAAAAAGGAGCCTGTTAAAGGTTCAACCCTATGTGATACTAAATTATTATGGCGGTAATTCTTGAAAAGCCTTACGAGTAGAGAGAAACTTTAAATTGTCTGATGAAAAACAGATATAAAACAATATAAATATGCAAGCATTTACAGTAAAGATAATAAAAAGAGTTGGGAATAATACAATATTTCTTTTTTTGATAGGCATAATAATTGCTACAACCCTTAATAGTTGCGAAATAAACGATAACGAATCATATAAAACTTGTGATGATATAAAAAGTAAAACTTCGTCATTTACGAAACTTAAATTAAATGTAAAATATGATCGTGTGAACTATAATCACTCACAAGTTACAGTATCCTATACTAATTATTATACTACAACCTATGAAATGTGGGGAGGGGGAAAGCAGGTATCATGGTGGACAGGAGTGTTTATTGATGGTAGCACAAAAAAGATTGATAGGTCTTTTATAGTTGCGGAAGCAGGAGGAATAAATCCAACACTTACCTTTAAAGATGTTCCTGATGAATATCTAACAAATATTCTATACAGAACAGATACTTATGGTGGGTTTGGTAATATTCTAGGCGTGTACGGTTACGGTGGATACAGCGAAAACCCTTCTATCTCAATTAGTAATGAAAACGCTAAAGTAGCAGTAGTAAAAACTATTTTAACAACAGGAACCGGATATTCACACATTATTGAAGGAGGTTTTACCACTAGTGAACCTGTACATATGTTTATTGATGATGACGATGTTATAGGTTATAGTGCCGGGATACTTGTATACTGCAATACCGATTGTGACATTACAGGTACAATAACAGACGGCTACGTAGATATACGTTTGAGAAAAGGATGGAACAAGATTTTCGAAATTAGTTGTGATGGAAAAATTAAGATAATAACATGGGATACAGATAATTTATATTTTTATTGTATAGCAGGATAATTGATAATTAAAAAGTTGCGCCCGACACAAATAAGGGATAAAAAATGGAACTACTTAATCGAGTGAAATTTATTTTACTAAACCCAAAAGAAGAATGGGAGGTTATTGAGGCGGAAAATACATCTCATGAGAAAGTATTACCGTATCTATTGATTTTGGCGCTAATTCCTGCGGCAGCTTTGTTCTTCAGTTATTGGTGGCAATGGCATTCGGCAATTTCAGAATCAATTCAAAAAATAACGGATATTGCAGCCCAATCCGGAAACGTCAATCGCTTGGAGGAAGCAGTGAAAATGATTAAAGAAAGTAATCCATTTAATCCGGTAACCGGAATTGTTGAAGCACTCACGATGTTCGTTATAATCTTGGGTAGCGCTTATCTTACGGCAATAGTTATAAACGTATTATCTGATCAGTTCGGTGTAACAAAGGATTTTAATCGTTCTTTTTCTTTGGTGGCCTATTCATATACGCCATTGTGCGTTGCGGGAATACTTTATGCCTATCCTCCACTTAAACCACTTGCCCCATATGTTGGATTATACGGAATTTACCTGCTATATGTTGGTGTTAAGCCGCGAATCAATCCACCCACCCCCAAAGTGATGGGATATTTTATAATGTCCGTAATAGTTGCATTGGCTGTTTATGTAATTGTGCCCAAAATAGTTAAACCCATATCAAATGATATTCACAAAAACATTCTGATTGAACAAGCAAAAGAGAAAAAAAATAATATCTCATTATATGATAGCAAATTCGGATTTACTAAGATTTCAAACAGCAATCAGCGGTATCAATGAATCTGGGCAAAAAGACCTGACTGGTAAAGAATGGTCAGCATTGATTGCATTAAATGACAGTTTACAAAACGACAATTTCGAGTCGGACGAATGTCATCACGCACTTACTTTTCTTAAAGACAATTTGAGTATCCATGATGCTAACCGGGTTTTGCAGATACACCTGCAAAACTATATCGCCTTGTGTGAACAATATTTCAAAGCTAGTATTCAGACTTCCACAAATGCGGAGGAAACAGTAAACTCAAATACCCGAAAATCAACAGGAAGCAATAAAAAATTGATTTTTATAGCTGCCGCTGTGGTTATAGGCTTGATAGTTTATGCCAGTTGGGGCTCTTTAAGCGGTATATTGGGTATAAAAAACGAGATGTTGGGTAAAAATAATATGAATCAAAAGATTTTTTCTGTAGAAAAAGGCTGTGTTGTATATGACCAGTATTATAGGCAATTCATAAAAAAAGACCGTTTGGTTGCCCAATATGTGTTTACTTTTGATAATTATGGAAGACGTGCTCGTTTGGATGAAATAGACCCGAAAACAGGCGAAACCAAATCTGTCCGCATTTGGGATGACATAAATAATAAAAGTTTCAATAATAGTGGGTACGGTAAATGGGATTCATCCAATTCTAATTTATTTAATACAAGTGGTGCTAATTCTGTTATTAATTATTATCCTTTTTATTGTTTAACTCACGGTCTTTGGATTGATAGCCATGAAATGTTGGATTCGGAACTGTTTATTTCCAACACTTCATCGAAAGTAATTGCAGACAAACCTATCCAACTAACTACGTACAGTGCGAATATACGGAAAATGACTCCCGGATGGGAGGTTTTTTGGACATTCGGATACTGGGAAGGCATTTTAATGTACAAAGAAGGCGTGGAAAATATCAAGAAAGATATCGAAACTACAGACACATATGTCTCCGATTATGTTCTTAGTGCTATTGCCAAAAAAATAGATACCAATGTAACTATCCCTGACATGGCGTTCGATAACGAATCTTTAAAAGTAACCTGGACGGTTGTTTTGACATTAGATGACGAAGCAGTTGTTAAAAAATAATATATAGAAAATTACATGAAAAAACTATTGTTATTGTTGTTATTCCTTTCCTTAATGGTAAATATGTATCCACAACAGTTAAGCGATATTCGCAGGGCAGCAGAGCAGGGTGATGTTTCTGCGCAAAGCAATTTGGCCGCTTGTTACTACCACGGACAAGGCATAAATCAAGACTACATGCAGGCCGTATATTGGTATAATATGGCAGCAGAGCAAGGTGACGTAAGATCGCAACGTAATTTGGGATATTGCTACCTCAATGGACAAGGTGTTATTCGAGACTATTCGCAAGCTGTAAATTGGTATCGTAAAGCAGCAGAACAAGGTGATGTTTCATCGCAAAATACATTGGGTAGTTTTTATTACTACGGACATGGTATTGCCAAAGATTATATTCAAGCAGTATACTGGTATGGCGTAGCTGCTGAACATGGAAATACGATGGCACAATTTGGTTTGGCATATTGTTATTACTACGGAAACGGAGTAACCAGCAATAATAATATGGCATTATACTGGTTTGAAAGAGCAAAAGAAAACAGGGATGGAAGTTTAACAGTTGCTGATATAAATAATATTGAAAGTAACATAAACAATCTCAAAGTGCACTCAGTAACTGAAGCTGTTCCAAATACCACATCCTCAGCAATTGGTCAAAACGCTAAAAACTTTACTCCTAAAGTAGAAAAAGTAAATAATGTCAAATCAACTACTTCAAACATATCAGCCATAAATAATATGGATGGATATATTATTAAGGTCGAAGGTGATAAAATTTACTTGAAAACACTCTCTCGTAACATAAAAATTTCTGATGTTGTATCGGTCATGTCAAAAAATGAATTGATAATTGACCCGGTAACAAGAAAGGAAGTCAGATTGGAGCCGGAAGTAGTGGGACATATAAAAATAACCGCTGTGCAAAGTGAATATTCGATCGGGATTGTATATGGCGATGCGAATACTGTATTAGCAGAAGGAATGAATATAAGAAAAGAGAGCACATTACCTGTTAATAACTACAGCGAAGCCATTGTAATGATAGCGCCTGCCGAAGTGAATTTTCCACAGGCTATGAATACAATGGTTGGAGATACATATAGCGGTGGCGGTTATATTGGCGACTATGTGTCAGCAGCTTTAATGGAGCAATTGTTGAAATCCAATAAAATTCAATTGATTGACAGGTCAATACTGCAAA
>JGI994J12354_10003447_pt1 | contig 14762 bp, 17 predicted proteins | sample IntmicLarv3ML3BL_FD_12354 | JGI IMG/M metagenome (IMG submission 12354)
GCATAGCGTTGTGCTTATCCGCGGTGGTCGTGTTCGCGACTTGCCGGGTACTCGTTACCATATTGTTCGTGGAACACTTGATGCCGCAGGCGTTGATAAGCGTATGCAAAGCCGTAGTAAATATGGCGCAAAACGTCCGAAGAAATAAGCGGATTTATTATTTATTAAACTACAGGCTGTGTAAACAGCTTGAGTACCTTGCTGTGTCAATTAACACAGCAATGATTTTTTGAGCAATAATGCTCACATAATAAAAAGGGAAGTTCCTATGTCCAGAAGAGCGAGAGCAACCAGAAGAGATGTGTTGCCCGATCCCGTTTACGGAAGTAAACTTGTAACCCGCCTTATTAATACTGTTATGCTTGACGGTAAAAAGGGAGTCGCGGAAAAAATCGTTCACAGTGCGTTTGACATTGTAAAAGAGAAAAGCGGAAAAGAACCGCTTGAAGCTTTCGAGCAATCGATGGAAAACATCATGCCTACACTTGAGGTTAAAGCTCGTCGTGTTGGCGGTGCGAACTATCAGGTTCCTATCGAGGTTCGTCCGGAACGCCGTCAGACACTTGGACTTCGTTGGCTTATCATGTTTGCACGTAAACGCAGCGAAAAGACAATGGCATTGCGCCTTGCAGGAGAAATTCTTGACAGCTTACAAAGCACAGGCGGAGCTGTTAAAAAACGTGAAGACACACACAAAATGGCAGAGGCGAACAAAGCCTTCGCACATTTCCGTTGGTAAGCGAAAGCGCTGCCTTTCTATAAAACGTAGTATATAAATTGGAGTAAAACATATGGCAAGGGAAATAGCCCTTAATGAAACCAGAAATATTGGTATCATGGCTCATATCGATGCGGGTAAAACCACAACGACAGAGCGTATACTCTATTACACTGGTATAACACACAAAATCGGCGAAACGCACGAAGGTGCCGCCACAATGGACTGGATGGAGCAAGAGCAAGAGCGTGGTATCACAATCACATCTGCTGCTACCACATGTTTTTGGAACTTGGGTCAAAAACCTGAAAATCCACGTCATCGTATTAATATCATCGATACCCCCGGGCACGTTGACTTTACCGTAGAGGTTCAGCGTTCGCTCCGCGTTCTTGACGGTTCTGTTACTGTCTTTTGCGCAAAGGGCGGGGTAGAGCCGCAGTCTGAAACAGTATGGCGTCAGGCGGACGACTATAAAGTTCCGCGTATGGCATACGTTAACAAAATGGACATCACAGGCGCTGACTTCTATAACGTTGTCCAGATGATGAAAGACCGTCTTAAAGCAAAGGCAGTTCCTATTCAGCTTCCTATCGGAGCAGAAGAGTTCTATAAAGGTCTTATCGACCTCGTAGAGATGAAAGCCTATGTCTATTATGATGACCTCGGAACTGACATCCGCGTTGAAGAAATTCCCGATGACCTTAAAGAAAAAGCCGAGCAATACCGTGCAGAGCTTTTAGAAGTAGTTGCAGAGTCTGACGATGCTTTGATGGAAAAATTCCTTGAGGGCGAAGAGCTTTCAATTGAAGAAATCAAAACAGCTATTCGTGTTCAGACAATAGGCGGAGAAATGATTCCCGTAATCTGCGGAACATCTTACAAAAACAAAGGCGTACAAAAGCTTTTGGATGCAGTTGTTGACTATATGCCGTCACCGCTTGACGTTCCTGCTATTAAAGGTATCAATCCCGATACCGATGAAGAAGAGAACCGCGAATCTGACGACAGCAAGCCTTTCGCATCTCTTGCGTTTAAGATTGCTACAGATCCGTTTGTTGGTAAACTTTGCTTCTTCCGCGTGTACAGCGGAACTCTTGACGCAGGAAGTGCTGTCTACAACTCTACAAAAGATAATAACGAACGTATCGGACGTATCCTTCAAATGCACTCTAACAAGCGTGAGGACATCGAGAAAGTATACGCAGGCGATATCGCCGCGGCAATCGGTCTTAAAAACACTACAACAGGTGATACTCTTTGCGATGCAAAAGCACCGATTATCCTTGAGTCGATGGTGTTCCCTGACCCGGTTATCTCTCTTGCTATTGAGCCGAAAACCAAAGCAGGTTCAGAGAAAATGGGTATAGCCCTTTCAAAACTTGCGGAGGAAGACCCGACATTCAAGACATACACTAACTCTGAAACAGGGCAGACGATTATTGCAGGAATGGGCGAGCTCCACCTTGAGATTATCGTTGACCGCCTTATGCGCGAGTTCAAAGTTGAAGCAAACGTCGGCGCACCACAGGTTTCATATAAAGAAACAATCAAAGGCAACGCAGACATCGACCACAAATATGCTCGTCAGTCGGGTGGTAAAGGACAGTACGGTCATGTTAAAATCATCGTCGAGCCTAACGAAAGCGGAAAAGGTTACGAGTTCGTCAACAAAATTGTTGGTGGTTCAATTCCGAAAGAATACATTCCTGCTGTTGACGCCGGTATTCAAGGCGCTATGGCGGCAGGTGTTCTCGCAGGATATCAGGTTGTTGACGTTAAAGTAACACTTTACGACGGTTCATACCATGACGTCGATAGCTCGGAAATGGCATTTAAGATTTGTGGTTCGCAGGCTTTCAAAGAGGCTATGCGCAAATCTCAGCCGATAATTCTCGAGCCGATTATGAAGGTTGTTGTTATCGTTCCTGAAGATTACATGGGCGATGTTATCGGCGACTTGAACAGCCGCCGCGGACAGATTACTTCTATGGAAGGTGTGTCAGGCGCGCAGCGTATCAACTCGTTCGTTCCTCTTTCTGAAATGTTCGGTTACGCTTCTGATTTGCGCAGTAAAACACAAGGACGCGGACAGTATTCAATGGAACCCGACCACTTCATCGAAGTGCCGAAATCCATTGCAGAGGGCATCATGACAAAGCGTGCAAAAACAGAAGAGTAGAAAAACAATCTCCCCGACAGGATGTCGGAAAGTGCTTTTTGAAATTTTGCAGAAAAAAGTACTTGCAAAAATATAAACTTTGTGTTAAACTATCATTTATCAAACAAAACGGAGGACATTCCAATGGCGAAAGCTAAATTTGAACGTACCAAACCACACGTTAACATTGGTACTATCGGTCACGTTGACCACGGAAAAACTACATTAACTGCTGCTATCACAAAAACTCTTGCTCTTAACGGACAGGCTGAATTTACCGATTATGCAAATATCGATAAAGCCCCGGAAGAGCGCGAGCGCGGTATTACAATCAACACTGCTCACGTTGAGTATGAAACTGACTCACGTCACTATGCTCACGTTGACTGCCCCGGGCACGCCGATTATGTTAAAAACATGATCACAGGTGCTGCACAGATGGACGGAGCTATCCTTGTTGTTTCTGCTGCTGACGGTCCTATGCCTCAGACACGCGAGCACATCCTTCTTTCTCGTCAGGTTGGTGTTCCACACATCGTTGTGTACATGAACAAAGCTGACCAGGTTGATGACCCAGAGTTCCTTGACCTTGTAGAGATGGAAATTCGCGACCTTCTTAACGAGTACAACTTCCCTGGCGATGATACTCCAATCATCCGCGGTAGTGCGCTTAAGACTTTGGAATGCGATTCTAAAGACACTTCTGATCCTGCATATGCTTCTGTTATGGAGCTTATGGCTGCTGTTGATAGCTTCATCCCAACGCCGGAGCGTAAATCTGACCTTCCTTTCCTTATGCCTGTTGAAGACGTTTTCACAATCACAGGTCGTGGAACAGTTGCTACAGGTCGTGTTGAGCGTGGACAGGTTAAACTCAATGACGAAGTTGAGATCATCGGTCTTACTGAAGAGCGTCGTAAAACTGTTGTTACAGGTATCGAAATGTTCCGTAAGCTCCTCGATTACGCAGAGGCAGGTGATAACGTCGGCGCACTCCTTCGCGGTGTTGACCGTGCAGATATCGAGCGTGGACAGGTTCTTTGTAAAGCGGGTTCTATCAATCCTCTTACTAAGTTCCGCGGACAGGTTTATATCCTTAAAAAAGACGAAGGCGGACGTCATACTCCTTTCTTCGACAACTATCGTCCTCAGTTCTACTTCAGAACAACTGACGTTACCGGCGTTGTTTCTCTCCCAGAAGGTATAGAAATGTGCATGCCTGGTGATAACGTTGAAATGGACGTCGAGCTCATCACCCCAATCGCTATCGAAGAAGGTCTTCGCTTTGCTATCCGTGAAGGCGGACGCACTGTTGGTTCAGGTGTTGTTATCTCTTGCTAATAACTTAAAAAATCCAAAAAGCCCTACGAATGTAGGGCTTTTTAAGCATAATCAGGTTTCATCATGAAAAAAAACAAATATCTTATTCCTATAATCATATCCGCAACATTCGTCATCGGTCTTGTCCTGCGCATATTGCTATTCCGTGAAGTTTCGTGGGATTATTACGCATTCCTCTCAAGATGGATTGCCGCCTTTGCGCAAAATGGCCTATCGGCCGCCGCGTCAATCCAAAGCGACTATAACGCTCCGTACCTTGTGGTCTGCTACCTTGCTTCGCTTTGTAAAGGCTGGGAGATGATTTTCATCAAACTCGTGTCAACACTTTTTGATGTATTCCTCTGTGTCGGAGTCTTCTTTCTTGTCAAAAAACTTTCGAATACAACAAAAGCAGTTATTACATCTTGTATAATTTGGTTGCTTCCAACTGTTATTCTCAATTCAGCTTGGTGGAGCCAGTGCGACAGTATTTACGTTTCTCTCTGCGTGTGGAGCTTATACCTGCTCCTCTGCGAAAAGCGAGCATGGCTTAGCGCTTTTTTAGCAGGAGTAGCATTTGCATTCAAAATTCAGACGATATTCTACCTCGGAGTAGGAGTCATAGCACTCGAAATCGGCAAGCTTAAACTCAAACATCTTCTGACATTTGTCGGTGGCTTTCTCGCCGCCTGCCTACCGGGAGTACTTCTTGGATATCCCGTAACGCGAATATTCACCGTTTACGGCATGCAGATCGGAAACCCATCATACTTGAAAAGAATGTCACTGAATTCTGCATCAGTCTGGTCGATACTAACACTTGAAAATATCTCATTTATCGCAATCCCCATTGCCGTAGCAGCAACACTTGCGATTATTTTATATGGAATGTACCGCAAGAACGTACAAAAAAAGACGATAAGTCTTTTCGACTATGCCTTGCTTCTCTCTTGCGTAATTCCATTTCTGCTTCCGCATATGCATGACAGATACTTCTACATGTTCGAAATATTCGCTGTTGTCGGCGCGGTTTTATACAAAAAGTATAGTATAGCGATATTGGCACAAGCTGCAGGAATAATCGTCTATCAAAACTATATGGGAGCAATCAACGAAAAATGGCTGAGGTGGATACCGCTTGCAACTGATTCTGCGGCTGCGGGGTGTCTAATGGCTGTCGCAGTAGCGATCACCGCCATTTACTGCCTGCGGAAAAATTCTGGGCATGAAAGGCTTTGCGTAACTTAATAATCGCACCTTTTTCAATGCGGCTGACGTAAGAGCGTGATATGTTCAGCTTCTCGGCGACCTCTCTTTGCGGAAAGCTTTGCCCATTAGGCTGGTCAATTCCCATTCGCATCTTGATAATGGTTCGCTCGCGCGAGCACAAAGCTTTTTCTATCAAAGCTCTGGTAAGTTTATGCTCTTCATCTGTATCGTACTCCTCGGCAATGTCAACAGTGTCGGGGAGTATGTCTATCACCGTAAGGGCTTTGCCGTCTTTGTCAACGGAAATCGGCTCGTCAATGCCGCCGGTCGGTCTGTTTTTCACCACGCTTCGAAGATGCATGAGTATCTCGTTTTCAATGCACCGCCCCGCAAACGTTGAGAATTTCCCTTTCTCAATCTTGAATTTGTCAACAGCCTTTATAAGCCCGACCGAACCTATGCTGATATATTCGTCCGTTTCGCTCGGGTCGAGGTTATATTTCTTTAATATGTGCGCCACAAGTCTGAGATTGTGGATGATAAGCTTCTCGCGCGCCATCGTCTTTTCAGCGGGAGTTCCCGATTGCATTTTATGAAAACAATCTTTTTCGTCACTGCTTGAAAGTTGCTTTTTGAATGCGGCAGTTTCAAAGTGAAGAGCAAGAAAGGGGAGCTTAGACAGCAAAGCCATAAAAAATTGAACAAACATAATAATACTCCAAAACACAAAAAAATTCGGGAACGCAAACTTAAATTTTGCGTTCCCTTTTGAATAAGCGATGTAACCCGCGAGGAGTTACTTTACTTCTGTAATCGTAATATTTTCAGGAGTAGCAGAGGTCTGCGCCACTATAATATCCTTAATCTGCGCGGCTCCCGTCGCATCAAGACCTTCGGTCTTGACCACAACATTCACCTTGCCGTTGTCGGTGTATGCTATGCAGTCAATAAAGCCTTTCGCCTTGACAAGACTTTCAATCTTGCTCTCTTTATCCGCAAGCGCGGCAAGCTCGAGTGCCTTTGCCGTAGCATTCGCTTTTTCTTCATTCGTAACGTTTTTGTCGCCAAGAATGTTCGCTATGGTTTCGGTAGCATTATCGCGCGATTTCTGCTTATCAAGCCGCGCAGAAGCAAAATAGTCGACATTTCCCTCAACAAGAAGAGCGTCGCCGTAGTTTTTGCCGTCAGTTTCTGCCGCCACATCAATGGCAGTATCGGTATTCGCGAACTGCCAATTAAGATAGATTGCCGCCGATAGAACAAGGACGAGTGACGCAAGAACAAGCTGTTTCTTGCCGAGAAGCATTGTAAGTTTCTTTTTCATATATAAATATCTCCTGATTTTAATTTTTTCTTGAATAGATTTTAGCTGTGCTAATCAAAAATCCCGCCGACAACCTCAATTTTATTGCTTGGAACACCAAGCGCCGCCTTTGCAATGTTGACAATCTGCTCTGCAACCCGCGGGTTATTTCCGCCCTGACAGACGATGACCGCACCTAAAATCGTCGGCACCTTGCCCGAGTTTTCATAGCTTATCATTACATTCGCCTTGCCGGCTCCTTCAATTGACGAAACAATCGAAGCAAGCTTTTGCTCAATATCATCACCCTGCCGTACCGACTTGCCGGAACTGCTTTCGAAAAATCCCGAGAGGAATATAACAGCAATTCCGATTATGCCTGCGACAGTAATCACAGAAACGAATTTTTTATTCGAAGCAAGTTTTTTTAGGTCTTTGATTTTTTTAGGCATATTTAATGTCCGCCTTTATTCCAAAATAATCGTTAATCATACTAGAAATTTCGCTCTCGTATATGCATTTGTCCTCAGAAAGCATAATTTCTATATATGTAATAGATATGCTTTTGTCCTCGTTAATATGTATGCCAACATCAATTTTTTGAGGAATAATATCTTTCGATTTAAGAATCTCTCGTACTCCTCTCTCCGCAGTAGCTCTCGCAAGCCGAACAGTCGTTTCGCCCTTGACCTCATCGCTCTGCGATACAGAAAACTCGATGTCGTCTGAAAAGTTCAGCGTAATAAACGGAGTAATAATCGCGCAAAGGAAAAAAAGAGATATCGCAAACGATACTGACTTTTTTAGATTCCCGGACGGAGAAATAAGACTTAACACTCCGCCGCCGATAAGAGCAACACATATCGCCATTGCCCAAGCTGTAATGCTGTCCATATGCTAACCTCCCGTTCCCATGCTCGTGATTATTCCGCCTGATATAATTGTAAGCAGCGCTAAAGCCGCCAAGATTGCGATAACCAGCGCCATAGCGTCACTTGCCGCGGACAAAAGCCGCTTGCCTCCGCTTACGTCTAAAATCTCTGCCATGCTTGCCGAAAGCGAAAGTGAAGCCTTAACGGCAATACAAGAGAGCAGGGGAGGCACGAACAGCATTATAAGCGAAATTATGCCGTACGCTCCAAGCGACGACTTGATAAGTCCCATGCACGCGTTCACCGAACCCATCGCGTCACTTACTGCGCCTCCCACGACGGGAATGAACGAGCCCGTCATAAATTTTATTCCCTTTACTGCAACCGTGTCTGACGATGCAGTCACAAGCGTTCCCGCACCTAAAAGGCCGACAAAAATAGTGAGGAGTATGCCAAGTCCCCAAGTTACAAAAGATTTTATGTTAGCCGTAAGAGAGGATATATTTATCTCTGAATTCACTGCTCCGCATATTGAAATGGCGAGGAATATCCCGCAAAGCGGTAACAGGATGTTAGAGCCGATTTGTGCCGAGCCCTCTGCCACCGTTACCATAGTGCCGCTGTACATGGCTGCCGAGGCGGGCCGCCCCGATACAGTTAGGACAGAACCAAAAATAGGAATGAAAGTAAGCAAAAAGTCCGCGCAGTCTTTTATCACCGTTCCTGCATATTTTATGCAATCCACTGCGGGAAGTATAGCCGAAGCGGCAATTGACAGAGTGCTTACTACATTTATAGTCTTTTTGATATCCTCTGATGGGTTGAGAGTTAGTACAAATTTGCATATCAGGCACACTCCGATTGAAATCCCGAAAATGGTTATCGGAATCTTGAGATTTTTCAAAGTATTTCCAAGAAGTGAGCCGATAATCCCGAATATGTCAAGGTTTTTGATATCCTCGTCAGGAGAAATTCCGTTGTCCTCCAACGCTTTAGCGATATCAGGAGGAAGCGCATCCGTAAGTTCAGACTCCGAAAACAGAGCCTCTCTTTGCTCTGTTAAAATGTCATCGGTGTCCGTGGCAAGAGCAGTCGCGGACAATAATATTACAATAAGTATAAATATTAAAGGTTTGATGATTTTCATAAGTTTATTAAATCCAGTGCTATAGAAAGCAGACTTTTGAACATCGGAAGACATATAACAAGTACGGCGATTTTCCCGCCAAGTTCGATTTTATTTGCGGCGGAAGTTTCACCAGCATCGCGGCAAACGTCCGCGCCGAACGAGGCGGCGAACGTAATACCGAGCGATTTTATTAAAGCTGTAAGATTTTCGCCGACGAAATTCCCTCGCGAAATAAGGTTGTTTATTTCGCCTAAAACTCCGCTTACGCTCGTGAAAATGTATATTAAAACGACCGCCCCGGATAGCAGGGTAAGAAGCAGCGAAAATTCAGGCCGAGTCTTTTTAAGCGTTACACTTAAAAGAGCGGCAACTATTAGGAAAATTATAAGTGCAAATATGTTCATTTGACGTCCGAAATATTACTTTGTGTATAATTTTATAAATCGAAAAGATTTTTTATGGTATCAAAAAGAGTACTTATTTGAGTTATAATCATCATAAGCACTACGATAAGACCAGCCAGAGTGGTGAGCATTGCCTGCTCTTCACGCCCCGAGCGGGTAAGTATTTGATTAAGCACGGCAACAATTATTCCGATTGCCGCGACTTTGAAAATCATATCAACGTCCATTTTCTTTTCCTTGTAAAGCTAATTAACTTGACTATATGTTCATCACCAAATAAGTATTACAACTGCCGCTCCCGCAAGAGCACCAAGCGTTTTGTACATTTTTCCGTATTTGCTTTTCTTTTCTCGCGCACTCGCGAGCTCTGTTTTGAGCTTTTCATTCATGATAGAAATGACTCCAAGCGAATGTTCGACATCTCCCGCGCCAAGCTCTGAAAGCATTATAAAACTCTCGCGGTGCTTGTCGTCTTTCAAAGACTCTTCCACAGCCCGAGGATAAGAAACTCCGCCTTTAATAAGTGCTTTGCACACAGTCAGAAAGGGGAGTTTCTCCACCAAAGTTTCATCCTTCGCCAATCCTCTTACAATTTTATCACAAGGAACGGCTGAGTATCTTATCTTCGAAGATATCCCCTCAAGCATTGATATACCAGCCTCTATAATGCTTTCTTCATCAGAAAGCTTAAAGCTCGAATAAAAACCGAACCCGATACCCGAACACAAAACGAGCATGGATGCCAAAAGTTTGACTATAAACATCTCTGCTCCTTTATTCTTCCGTATTTTTCTATCACCACAATGTCTTTGAATACTCCTCCCACAAGCGGAGCAATATTTTCGCGTTCTAAAAGGTCATCAAAACTCCCGCAATGAGCGGTCGCTATCACCGACACTCCGCAGCGTCCGCAGTCTTGTATGGCCGTCATGTCCGCCGCCGAACCGATTTCGTCACAGACAATCACATCAGGCGAAAGTGTCCTAAGCGCTATGTCAACGCCATCAGATTTACAGTAACCCGTCAGAACACTCACGGTCGCACCGAAAGTGTTCTGAGCGATTCCACCTGACGACGCTCCGATTTCGCCGCGACTGTCAACCACAGAAACTTTACAGAAACTCTCTGTGAGCTTACGCACTATATCTCGCACTATGGTAGTCTTTCCACTAGATGGCGCTCCGCATACAAGTAAGTTCCGAGAGGAACTAAAACTTAGATTATCGGCACAGCCGACAATCTCTCGTGCAATTCGTATTGAAATTCCTGCTATATCACGCACCGACTTTATGTTTTTGTGCTCGTCCAAAACTGCCGTTCCGTATATTCCGGCACGATGTCCTCCTGTAAGAGTAATGAACCCCTCTTTGATATCGTCCGCGTGCGAGTGTACCGAATATCCGCATATAGCGCGAAAGCACTCCGCTATATCAGAAGACGAAAGGTTCGTCAAGGCGATATGCTTGTCAGTAGTGAAAACTACAAGATTTGACGATATGAATATTTCCGTTGCGTTCGCTTTGACTTTTTCATCTGCTCGAAAGAGATATGCCTTGATTTTTTCAGGCAATACCGCAATAGCAGAGTTGAATGGTTTGAGATCCGTCATTTTTAATAGTCCATAAAGCTGTTTGTAGAAGTATATGACAGCAAATAGAAGAATAGAACAACAAAAAGCTCCCTGTCAAATTGACAAGGAGCTTTTTGTTCTATTTACTTTATTTTTAAAGCACTAAAGTGCTTTAGCAGCTTCAGAGCCGCATTTTTTGCATATATCACCGGAAGTTATCCTAACAAGGTTTTCGGTAGTATAGCAAAGCTTACAATAGGGGAGCGAGCGTTTCACGAATATGGTCTTTTCATCGAGGAAAAACTCAATTACTACTCCATAGTCAAGCCCAAGACGAACGCGTATTTCCTTGGGGATAATATAACGTCCGTTGCGATCAATCAGGCGCGAATAAAGAGCATTTTGATTACTCTCTTCAGTGCGCTTCAAAGCGACCATGTCGTCTTGAAGCCACACATCAATAGAGGATACTCCATTTACAATACCAAGCGAACCGCATATGCCTGATGGTATAGTAATACGCCCAAGCTCGTCAATTTTTCTGATAATTCCTGTTCTAATCATAATCAATACCACTTTCTACATTTCAACAAAAGTATACTACAATCACAACTAGAATGTCAATAGATATGTGTAAAATTTGTGTATGTTTTTTAATAGATATATCATTTTTATACAATATGTATTATTTTTTTGTGAGAAAGTTATAAGCTATTGACTTTTTGCTGATATTATGGTAGAATACATAAGATTTCGTTTTAAGCAAGTACCTGCGAGTTTTAAGTCATATTTGATTTATTAATCCTAATAGTTTTAGAATCGCAATCCGATTGTTTGCCTATGGCAAACAATCCAAGTCTTTCGTCGCCAAGACGATAGTCTTGACGACGAAAGACTTTGCGCCCGTAGCTCAGTAGGATAGAGCAACTGCCTTCTAAGCAGTGGGTCAGGGGTTCGAATCCCTTCGGGCGCGCCAACACCACCTAGCGGTGGGGCAATTCGTACGCAGTGTGCGAGAGAAAATAAATTGTAGCCCTTAATTATATATTGAAATTTGTAGTGAAACATGAGTCCTAATAAATTGAGCTTACTTGGAAAGATTATTGCAATCACAATGTTTCTATCGGGCGTTGCAAGTCTTTTTTTATTCGCCATAGGATTGACGAATAACGATACTACGAATCTTTTACTCATTATTCTATTCCCCGTGCTTTCCGGAGGGGCATTTGTGTTCGCCGCTTTATTTGCCAAGTTTATAAATGGAAAGGCTACAGCCAATTATTGGGCTCGTTTCCCTGAAATCAAAACGCACGCAAAATTAATTGGAAAAACCACTTTCACAGACACACAAACAGTGTATCAGTATCGCAGAGGCGCCCACGTTTCTGTTCAACCGAAATTTAATCTTACATTTGAATTACCTGATAAACAGCGCCTTCCTTTTACAGTAGATGAAAATTTATTTAGTACGAGTTTTGAAAAAGAAGAAGGTATCCTTACATACAAAGAAACTGACGGAAAACGATATTTTGTATCTTTCCTACGTAGTTAGACATTCTTGATAACAAATAAAAAAACAACCTACAAAGCAAAACCGCTTTGTAGGTTGTTTTCACTTTTCCTGATAAAACAGCTTAAACCTAATATTATACGCTTTCTCATCAAAGACCACAATCCCCGGAGTATCAGAAGAGTACCGCGGACGCTTTGCAGTCAAATTCAGAGTATATATCGAAAAAGCACAAACGCCCAGCACTACCGCGAGCACAACTCCCGCAAGAGCCATAACTGCTTTTTTAAGCCGAGAATTCTCAATCAGCTTTCGCAAAGGATAGAGCAACCATAAGAAAGACAAAATGTTAGCAATCACAAGCACTACGTACAAAAACGAATATATAAAGAAGAAATTCATCAAATACAAAACAACCACAGCCACATCTGCGACTAAGAAAATCACCATGTTGACAAGCGGAAAGCCATTGCTGTGGAAAAGGTTGAGCTTCGAAGCCTCTTCTGTCTTGTCATACTTTCCGTCCTTAAAAAGTCTTATCTTCTTCTGTATATTTACCATTCCCAAATTGAAAAAGAAAAAGACAGGAATCGTAACCGCAATAATAATTACAAGCGTTTTCGGGCTGTCCAAGCGAAGATTGAACAGTACAGGCGCAAACATAGCGGTAAAAATCATCGAAGCAGTAAACCAAAACTGCTTTATCAGATAAAACACTCCCTTGGGCAGCTTTATCTTTTCAAATGCTAGATTTACAACAGGGCAAAATCCCATAAACGTGATATACGGAAGCAGAAAATAAAAGTTAAAACCGGTGAAAATCAGGCTTACAATCGAGATGACAATGTGTGTGTACAAAGCATAGCGAACATGCCCTGTTTCTGCCGATACCATGACGCAAAGCGCGGCAACAAACACCCAAAACGAAATAGCGAATTGAGAAAAATATCCAATACTCAAGGCCATTGCTCCAATCGCAGCGCAGATAGCCCCGAAAACCAAACATTGAATTCTAGTAATTGCCCATATCTCCCTTAGTAAGTTTAATAAGCGAAATGTCCGCCGTTTCCGTCTGATATACCGTCAAAAAATAATCTGAATGCTCGAAAGTGTAAAACTCTTCACTTGACAAATCTCGCTTGAAAACAGAAGTCAATTGAACATTATTAGCCTTAGAATAGCTCTCTTTCTGCGTCCAGAACTTGCAAAACAGCCTCTCGGAATATTCTGACTTTTCAAGCTGTTCTATCTCGCTCTCACTGCACGTACGCAGGGCAGTATTCATGTTTAGCGAGCGAATGTCCTGCACATCCACGCCGACCTCAGCGTCCGACAAAACGCAGACAATAGCCTTCTTACAGTGGCTTAGATTAAAATGCACATTGGGGAACTCCCGAAGATACGGCTTACCATGCTCATTGTAATCAAATGTAACTGGCTCAGTAATCCCAAACTGTTTGCGCAACCCATATTGAAGGAGCAAAAAAGCCGCAACACAAGCTTTTTTGTCAAAATCCTGCTGATAGCGTTCGCACTCCTCCCGACGAAAGCGGGGGAGTGCGGGCATATTATTTTGCACAAAATCATCGCCTAGGCTATCGATTTCGTCAAACAGATAGATATTAATCATATCATGTCGTAGCATGCCTGCATGCTTTGTCATGCTTTTTAAGGAATTCAGAAATCACTTCGTCATATCCCTCTGAATCATTATAGCGCACAAAAGAATGCCGTCCCACAGGGAAGAAACGCTTTTCCTTATGCCTAGAAGCGCATTCCTCGAACAATTCTTTCCCCTTTTCGGGCACGCAATAGATGTCCTGCTCGCTCCAAATAAAAAGAATCGGAATATCAATTTCTTTCATGCACTTAAAAGGAGTATACTTAAAAAGATTTGCTCCCGTGCAGAGGAAAGTATAAAGGAATGTAAGATAAACAAAAACAAAAATGGGCTTTTCTCTTTCAATAATATGATTTTTGAATATCTCGTAGTAGCTCGTATAAAGCCCATCTACCACTATTTTGTCAATAAGCATGTCCTTTTTCGTAGCGCAATAAGCATAGATAGAAGTCGCGCCGCCAATACAAATACCATGAGTTGTAAAGGATTTTATGCCGTATTTCTCTTTTATAAGCTCAAGCCACGCAATAAGGTCGCCGTGCTCCTTAATTCCCGCGGTCAAGAACTTGCTGTCGCTAAGCCCATGCGCACGAGTGTCAATTGTCAAAATATTATAACCGTTTTTCGCATAAACCTCCGCATAGTAATACGAGTACAAAAGCGACTCGGTCCGCCCTTGTATGATTACTGCACAGCGGTCATAGCCGAAGTTTATATACTCTCCGTATAAATTCAGCCCGTCGTGTACTATATGAAGCGACTCTGTTATATCTTTATATTGCTCCGCCCACTCTGTTCCTATGCGAAACATCTCCTTTTGCTCGTCAAGCGCATTCTCTGCACAGTCGCGACTACGTTCATGTTTTTCGCTTCTGTAAAGAGTGCCTTTGAATATTACAAAAGCGACCAAAAAGCACATAAATACTCCGCCCGCCACGGCAAGCG
>JGI994J12354_10003448_pt1 | contig 14761 bp, 10 predicted proteins | sample IntmicLarv3ML3BL_FD_12354 | JGI IMG/M metagenome (IMG submission 12354)
GCATCTGACGGCATTTATATTGAATAACTTCATCAGGCGAATATCTTCCACCATACTTTCAATGGTTATTGTACGCCCGTTATTCATGTCATGCTCGTGCCTGTTAACACCTTTTATTGTGATAGGTACACCGTTGACCAATAACATTCCGTTCTTTATCTCAACTTTGCGAAAGCCGAATTTATGAACGAAAGATTCCGTTATCTTGCCTTTGGAATCGGTCGTGGAGACTGTCAGCGTATATAAATCAGGCGTTTCGGCGCTCCACTGCTTTACCTGTTGCAATGTTTTGCTGAAAGTAAGTGTCGTATCCGCATTACTTTTTGCTTTAAGGGTTGTTGAGACAATAACTTTATCCCCGTCAGACAGTTTCAGTTGTATTCCCGTTCCTTTAACGTTGCTTCTGCCGTCTAATGTGAAACAGATATCGAGCACACCATCACTATAGTTGTTTAAAAGGTCGGCTTTCACCTCAAAATCTCTGATTCGTGTTTTAGGGCGTGCTATCAGCATTACATCGCGCTCAATGCCGCTGTACCTCCAGAAGTCTTGTGCTTCAAGATAAGAGCCGTCGCTGTAACGGTAGACTTCGACAGCAAGGCTGTTTTCTCCGGGTTTCAGAAATTTGCTGATTAAAAATTCTGCCGGCAGGCGGCTGTCTTCGCTGTATCCGACAAACTCCCCGTTCACCCAACAGTAAAATGCCGATTCTACTGCACCGAAATGAAGGATTATATCATGACCGTTGAAGTTTTCGGGAATCGTAAACGTCGTTCTGTACGAGCCGACCGGATTGTAATCATGCGGAACATGAGGCGGGTCGGGCGGAAACGGGTAACGTGTATCCGTATATATCGGTGCGTCAAACCCTTGCAGTTCCCAGCTTCCGGGAACCCTTATATCCGCCCAAACCGATATATCGTAATCGTTTTTATAAAACGATTCGGGGCGTGAACCGGGGTTTTTGGAAAAATGAAACTTCCATGTGCCGTTTAGAGAATGTGTCCTCTTGCCGGCAATGTCTTTGTTCAGGGCCGCTTTTTCAGATGAGTACGGGACAAAATGTGCACGCATCGCTTCTCTGTTTATACTGTTTACCACAGGGTTTTCCCATTCTTTGGGTTGCGCTGAGGGCAAGGCGGAAAAAAAGAGCAACGAAAGAATAATTATATATTGCTTCATATACAGGCGACTGATTAGTTAATCTCGTTGTTTGTATTTATTTCCTGAATCGGGATAGGGTAGAAGTTATGCTTTGCCGGGTCGAAGTTTGTACGACCTGCTGCATGAAGCGCTTCCCTTGTTTTCCCCCAACGACGGAGGTCATAAAAACGTGTGTTTTCCAACGGAAACTCCAGCATACGTTCGTGTTCGATCTGTTCACGTACCTCTTGCTGCGACGAACCTTTCATCTCCGGCATGTCTGCACGTTTGCGTACTTCGTTTATTATCGGAACAGCTTCCGGGGCACGACCCGCTTCGTTCAGCGCTTCGGCTTTCATTAACAGAACATTCGCATATCTCATCAACATGATGTTTGGTGCGAAGTAGCTTGTCCTTAATCCTGCGTTATCAGCAGGCATATACTTGCGGAATGCAGGTTTGTCTGCACCATCGAACCAATCGTCGTATGTTTGGTCGTAAACGCGCGGTGTTTCGGCATCATTGAAATATTCATCATTGAAAAAGATTGTCTGATAAAGGCGACTGTCATAACCGCCTGTTGCAGCGATCTTACCTTCTTTCATATATGCTTCCATCAACTGCTCCGTCGGCAGAATCTCTTCCCAGCCAAGCAGTTCCGAGCAACCGATGAAGCGATGCAGCTGAGTACGGTAACGCGCTCCGTTGGCAGTGTTTAATGTCAGTTGAAGCTCAAAAATCCCTTCCTTGGAGTTTTTGTTGCTCCCGTCGAAAAGTGTACTTAAATCTTTAACTAATTCATATCCCGTCACGTTATCGAGTGCGCTTATGGCAGCATTGAGCGATGATTCTTTTTTGTCCGTTTCCTCGTATGCTCTTGTAAGGTGTGCCCAACCGAGGAACGCGTATGCCGCACCTTTTGTAACGCGTCCTGATGTTTCGGATGTACGCCCGGCAGGAAGCGATGTCGCCTTTGTAAAATCTTCAATAATGAAGTCCCATGCTTCCGAACGGCTTGCCAGCGGTTTGTCAAGCTCGTCTGTCGAAGTGATATATTTGTCGCGTATAACAATTTGTTCCCAGTTCAGTAACAGCTTCATGTGATAATATCCCCTCAGGAAAAACGCTTCGTTCCGAATCATTGCGCGGTCTTCTTCGGAAATCATTCCGGCAGGTATTTCCGGCAGGTTTTCTATTACCTGATTACTGTAGTTTATTCCGTAGTAATTATCTCTCCAGTAAGTGGTGAACTGAGAATTGCCGTTTGTATATGTGAAGTTGGCAAGCTCTATCCAATTCGGGTAGTTATATGCATCCGCACCGGGTTTGATGATATCTTCGCGATATGCTTCCACCGGGAAAAATACTTCGGGAAACTCCCATGTGTCGGTTGATGCTTCGAGCTTGGAATATGCTGCCGCCAAGCCTGCTTCGGCATCGGATTTATCTCTCCAGAACGAATCGGATGTTAATTCGTCGGGTGATTGAACCGTCAGAAAATCTTCGCAACTTGTGACTGACAAAGCCAGTATTAATGCAATGGCTGTATATTTTATATATTTCATGACTGTATTATTTTATTGTTGATTATTAAAAAGTAAGCTGTAAACCAAAAATGAATGAGCGTGTAAACGGATATATGTGAGTGTTGATACCTGCATTTAGTACCGATGTGCGTGAAAACTCGGGGTCTGTTCCGGTGTAGGAAGTAATCGTAAACAGATTCTCCGCGCTTGCATAGAAGCGTAAGCGTTCTATCTGCACTTTTTTAAGCAATGATGACGGCAGTGCGTATCCTAACTGCAACTGACGCATGCGTATATAGTCTCCTTTTTCGAGGAAGCGGTCAGACTCGCGTGCATTACCGTTCATATCCTGCAATACTGCACGCGGTATGTCGGTATTTGTGTTTTGCGGAGTCCACGCATTAGTTGTCGTTGCTAAAAAATTGGAACCTGAGCTCATACCTTCATAGAAGTAGCGGTTTGCATTATATAGCTTGCCACCCCATGAACCTCCAATAAGGAACGATATATCAACGCCTTTGTAATTAGCCCCAAAGGATAAGTTTGCTTCCACTTTAGGTATTGCAGAGCCGCAAAAATCTTTGTCGTCTTCGTTGATTGAGCCGTTGCCGTCAATATCAAGAAAGCGTATATCTCCGGCTTTCGCATTCGGTTGCAGTAAGTCACCGTTACTGTTTTTATGAGCTGCCACTTCTGCTTCGCTTTGGAATATTCCGTCCATTCGATAGAGATAGAATCCTGCAATAGGCTTGCCGACTCTTGTCTGTGTCGGAAAATGTTCTGTTCCGAACTTCAAACCTTCACCGTAGAGCGCTTGTTTCGGGTCGGATAATTCTGTCACTTTATTACTTGTTGTGGTGAGATTTATACCGATATTGTATTCCAAATCGCCTGCTTTGTCATTCCAGTTAAGCTCCAGTTCAACACCTGTATTGCGGATTTTGCCGACATTCATTACGGGGTCAAGTAGTCCTACCGAAGGTGCAAGTTTTTTCGTTATCAGCATATCTTCAGTTTTGTTGTAGTAATAGTTGAGCGCACCCGAAAGTTTGTTTCTTAAAAACCCGAAGTCGAATCCGACATTTTTTGTATCTGTCGTTTCCCATTGCAGGTTGCGGTTTGCAAGTCCCATTGCTATACTGCCGGGCCACGGTGTGGAACCTGAACCTTGCACATATCCTCCGTACAAGTTGTTGTATGTGGATATCAACGCCTGAAAGTCATAATATCCCAGCGCTTGTTCGTTACCAAGCCGTCCCCAACTTGCACGCAGTTTTAAGTTGCTTATCAAACCGTCTTTATTGAAAAAATCTTCTTCTGATATCCTCCATCCTAAGGCAACAGACGGGAAATACCCCCAGCGGCTGTCTTTACCGAATTTGGAGGAGCCATCCTGACGGAATGTCGCCTGTAACATATATTTGCCTGCGTATGAGTAGTTCAGACGACCGAAGAATGATGCACGACGGTAAGCGTATAGCGAGCCTTGGCCCGTAAACGTTCCTCCGTTCCCTGCATTTATCGTTCCGAAGTTAGGGTCGAGAAATCCCGCAGGTCTTTCGTTTGTTACAAGTTGTCCGTCTTTTACTTCGTAAACGATTGTCTTGCCCTCGACGGCAACGCTGTTCCAATTGTAGTCCTGCAACGTGATAGAGCTGCCTGCCATGGCGTTAACCGAATGTTCTCCGAATGTGTTATTGAACGTAAGGATATTGTCGACAACCTGTTCTTGCCAATATGATGACGACGTACTGTTATACGGATACTCGGTTGGAGATTTATAATCCGATATAAACGGAGGTGTATGATAATTGTATCGTTGGTGATTGCCCTGATATGAGTACGATGTGCGGAAGTTTAGCCACTTTGTGAAGTTTGCCGTTACGGAAGCGTTAGCCGTTACGTAATAGTTGTTCGTAACAGCCTTGCGATAGTGATTGTCGGCAAGTGCATTCCTGTTACCGGGAAGGTTTTTGCTGTCTGTCAGACCGAATCCGTATTCTTTTGTATCGTCGTAGACCGCAACTAACGGTGTAATCATATACACCTCTTTCAATGAATATTGCGGTTGATTGTTTTTCGTGGCGCGAAAGCCGAGGTTTACATCCACGTCAAAAATGTTTTTGCTTGCCGACAGTTTCATGCGCGCATTTTCCTGTTTAAAACTGTTTCCCAAAAGTACACCTTTGTCGTCTGCATGATTGTAAGATACGGAATAACGTGTTTTATCACTGCCGCCTCGCAGGCTGAGCATATAGTTTTGTGAAAGACCGGTACGGAACACTTCATCTTGCCAGTTTGTATTTATATTGCCCGGATTGGTTATATATTCAGGCAATTCCACCGCGTTATTCGGGAACTGTTGGTTATAATTTTCATACATTTGTTTGTGTACCTGTACATACCCGTTTGCATCAAGCATCTCAATCCTTTTGGCTACATGAGTGGAGTTTATGTAGGAGTTGATATCTATTTTCATGTCATCCTTTTTGCCGTTCTTTGTTGTAACGAGGATAACTCCGTTTGCAGCCGTGGAGCCATAGATAGCTGCTGCGGCTCCGTCTTTCAATATCTCCATCGATGCAATATCCTGCGGGTTGATATTGTTGATATTTCCGGGGAAACCATCGATAATATAAAGAGGTTCATTATCACCGAATGACTTGACACCGCGTATTTTAACGGAGACGCCTGCACCTGCATTTCCTCCCGATTTGCGGATATTGACGCCCGACACTTTTCCTTGCAATGCTTCTGCGGGATTTGTCGTTGCACGACTAGCAAGTTCGCCGACATCCACTGATGATATCGCTCCCGTAAGGTCGCTCTTTTTCATTGTGCCGTAACCTATTACGACAACTTCTTCAAGTGACGCCAAGTCTTCCTGCATTCTGACAGTAAGGCTTGATTCTCCGTTGTACGTTATTTCCTGCATTACATAACCGATATAAGAAAAAATGAGAACATCTCCCCTTTTTACGGAAATTTCAAAATCACCGTCAATGCCTGTTGCAACACCCTCGGTTGTGCCTTTTTTTACTACGTTTACGCCTATTGCAGGCATATTCGTTTCGTCATAAACAATACCCTTGACGAGTGAATTCTGAGCTATACCGCTAAATACGGTTAAAAAGAACAGGCATACACATGTGATAGCTGCCTTGGTTGAGTGACCGGAATGTAACCGGTTTTCGATTTTAATTTGTTCCATAGTTTTTTGTAGATTAGAAATTTTTTGCAATGATAATGGAAAGAGCTGCCCTTGTCAACCCTTTTTAGTTCTATTTTATATCTACAAAAAGAAGGAATATGGATAAATAATATCTACATTGAGGATGTAAATATATTTGATATACAATAAAATAACTGTCTGTATTTGTACTACATTTGTTAAATCTTACTCATATATTCTGTCAGGCTGTCATCGGTTTCCAAATTTAAATGTTTTCTGAGCCTATAGCGAGCCATGTTTACAGTTTTAGGAGTAGAATTTATTATTGACGCAATTTCTTTCGTTGATAGTCCGATACGCAGTAAAGATGCAAGCCGCTGTTCGTTTTTAGATAAGTCGGGGTGCAATTCCGCTAATTTACGGATAAACAACCCGTTTATCTCGTCTATTAATATATCGGTTTCGGTGTTTTGCGTGCTGAATTGTGAGATATATGCGTTGATGCTGCGCATAACACGCTCAGCTTCCGCGTTCGACTGTTTATATCCCTCTTTAAGCTTTGCCTGTATTTGAGTCAGAAGATTATTGCGGCTGCTTATGAAAAAGGCTAAGTTTGTAAGCTCCTTGCGATTATGTTCGAGAGTTATACTTGTGTTATATGCCTCAATCTCCGCTTGCTTGAGTTTTAATTCAATTAGTTCCTGTTCCCGGTTTTTTAATTGCTGCGACACCTCCATTGCATGTAACTTCTTTTGGTGTCTGTAGTGGTAAAACGAATAGGACAAAGCCAAAAAAAGCGCTAAAACAAGCAATATTGTTATAAAAATCCAAAGACGGAGGTTACGAATCTGAAAAGCCTGTTCCTGCAATGCCATCTGCTGCTCCTTGTCGCGCAAGCGTTTTTGGATAATGTTAAGTTCGATATGCCGCATTTCGTTCATTGTCAACAAGTCTTTTTCCGTTTCATAAAGAAGAAGCAGGTTCTGGTATGCATGATCGTATTCCTTCTTTGCTTCATAAACCCATGATTTGTAACGGTAATTATCTGAAATAAGTTCCCTTGCGTTTATTTGTTTGGAGTAATTCATTGCCGTATCCAATACTGCTAACGCCATATTGTAGTCATGCGCGTAATAATATTGAGTGCCCAAATTATTGTAGTTTTCTCCTAAAGACCAGACGTTTCCAAGTGAATTATTTATTTCAATAGCTTCATACAGCATGCTTATTTTTTCCTGTGAATCGCCCTCATAAAGGCAAAGGTTATTGAGATTGGATGCTACTGATTTTATATTATTCATCTTGCGGTTAATAGCCAGCGCAGCCTTGAAATTTTCTTCAGCACGCACATTGTCGGGCATGTGAATATATACCAACCCTTTTGTATTATAGCAACGTGCAACGTTAAGCGAATCATTTAACGACTTGTAAATGTCGGTTGCTTTATTTACATACGCAGCTGCCTGGTCGAGGTCTTTGATTTTCAGATATGCGCCTGATAGGTGCAAAAGAACATATGCATTTACCTGCAGACAGTCAGCCGGGCAAATCTCCATCGCATTTGTAAGAACTTCAAAGCCCATATTGAAGTCCCCCTGATTCATATAGGCCTCACCTAAGATTGTCCTGCCTTTCGCTATATAACCATTATTATTAGACTTCTGCGCTTCATCAACCGCTAAGCCGGAGTAATATATTGCCTTTGAAGGATCCGCTTTAAGCATTTCCTCAGCTTTCGTCAGCAAGTCTTCAATCTGCTTGATATTATCGACTCCCTTAGCCGCCGAAAGCATGCTAATAATCAAAAAAAAAGTAAATAATATCTTATGATGATTTTTCATATTAAATCAACTGACTTATAAAATTTACTGTCAAAGGTAGCGCAAATGGAGAGCAATACAAAATATGCTTACATATTTTTATCAAATATTAAATTGAAAATCAGTTTTTATGATGCCGCGCCATTATTTGGCATACTATGCCTATATTTTTGCACAGAAATAGAACGTATGTTCAAGTCAAATGTTTGAATAGATTGAGAAATAATGTATGAATTAAATAATTCGGAAATGAACGCAAAAAAGAATAATTTATTAGATAGAACGGATATTCACAATGCCCTTTTAAATGAAGAAGATGTGCTGAATGAAATACTGATAAATATAGAGGTTATACCCGGAGGAAGGAAGTATCCTGTTAAAATTAATGCTGACGATGAAGAGTTAATTCGGGAAGCTACAAAACAGCTACGAATAAAAATTATTTCATATAACCAGTCTTACTCTGAAGCAGAGACGATATCAAATTATGATATAATGACAATGGTAGCAATAGATATTGCAACGAGCCTTTTGCGATTAGAAAGAAATAAGGATATGGAACCTTTTGTCGAGAAGATACAACAACTAAACTATAAGTTAGGCAATTATCTGAAAGAGCAGTGATTCTCATGTATTTATAAAATTAAATTAGTTAGAAGATATGATTTTTATAATTAGTAGCCTGTGCATTATTGTTTATTTACAAAAATTCATAACTTTGCGTCCGTAACGCAAAAAATAAGAATTATGTGAATAGATAGTATAATAATCATACACAAAGAGACATTGTTCTGTTCGGTTAAATCTGGTAAATTTAAAATGAGATCAAGGAATAATTACTCAAAAAGTGTTTGTCTCCTATGGGGGCACAGGCTACTTTTTGCTTATTCTGATCTCAGGCTTACCAGAGCCTTACCGATAGAAAAAGGAAAAGAGAGTGCTGTGTCCTTTTTTCTTTAGCAATAATAAACAATACAGAAAATAGGTATATACAATTACATTTTATGAAATAAATAATATTATGGAACAATCAGAAATTCAAGAAATCTTATTACAAGTTAACCCTGCCTATGATAATTCTGCCGGCGATACATTTAACATTTTCAAAACACTAAAAGTGGGTCATTATGAAAACACTCATTCTGCTATAATTGCAGAATTTCTGAGCCCTAAAAGCACTCATGGTCTAAAAGAAACATTTTTGGAGCTCTTTTTAGATACCATAAAAGATGAAAAAAATATAATAAACGAACATTTCGATTTTGAATGCAAAAATGCATCGGTAAAAACAGAAGCTTATACAAGAGATAATGGCAGGATAGATATTTTGATCGAAAACAACAAAAACCAAGCTATTATTATAGAGAATAAAATTTTTGCGTATGATCAACATGAGCAATTAAAAAGATATGATAATTATGCCAGAGGAAAATATGATGAAGATAACTACTTAATTTTGTATTTAACTTTAGATGGAAAAGAAGCGTCAGAACAAAGTAGTGATAATAACAAAGTTAGTTATATAAAAATATCTTATAAAGATGATATTATCAACTGGTTAGAAAAATGTTCTTCTATTTCAGAAAAATACCCGTTAGTTCATGCAACAATTAATCAATACATAAATCATATAAAAAAAATAACAGAACAGGATATGGATACAAAAAATTATCAGGAAATTGCAAATTTATTATGCGATTCGACGGAAAATGTAAAAAAGGCGTTTGCTATCTACAAGAGTAAAGATGCGTTTATTAAAACTTTTGCGGAAAGATACGTAAAACCTTTGTTTGAGAAGGTTGTTGCAGAAATAAATAATGAATTACCATTAAATTTGGAGTTAAAAACGGATTTGATGGATTCGGGCTCCCGAATTATGTTTTGCATTGCTAATAGCTCTATTTGTCTACGTTTTGAACCTGTCACTTCAGAATTTAAAAATTTTTATTATGGATTAACAAAAGATATAGATGTTAAAATATATGGAACGCAACCACTAAACTGTCTCCAGAAAGTTAATCCATATTGGCCATACGGATGGAATTATCTATTTGACAGCGATAAAAGCTGGTGGGATAACGAATCAGAGCTTGCGAATGAGATAAAAGAGCACGCAATGAGAATTTTTCAAGAGATGGAAGATCGCAGATTAATGTTATAAAAATTTATTAAATATGAAAACAGTTGTATCATTATTAGTATTATTACTACTATATTACTTATATAAGTTGTTTAGTAATATAATTAGGATAAGTCGTGAGTATATAAAATCTAAACGCCATTTGCTTAAAGTAATTGAGCAAACATTTGGTTTGGAGTATGTTCAAAAATTAAAAAGAGGTGAGTATTGGAAAGGCATGCCTGAAGATTTGCTTTATTTTAATACTCTTCCGGATGATGTGAATAAAATAGAAACATTCGGTAGAATACGTAGAACTTATTATTTTATTCCAATAACCAATGCAAGAAAAAATGCAAAGTATAAGTACGAAATAGAAGTAAAGACAGAAAATGGATTTGTTTATGAATGGCGCATAGGAAATAGTATGTATAATTCAGGTATGGATAATAGAAATAACACAATACTTGATGGTGCTATAAATAAATGGAGTATAGCAAAACAGAAATATTCGAAAAGGTTCAATGTTTTCGGAATAAAACCCATATTCTATATGATTCTCTTTGGGCTTATGTTTTTAATTTTGTTTTTTTCATTTGAAAATAATAACAAAGGAAATTCCAAAAAAAGAAATACTATCAAAACGGAAGAGAGTATAATCATTAATACAGAGGATGAATCATTTGGTGAAGAACCATTAGGCGAAGAAGATGTTGCACAGGATTTTGATGATTTTATTCGGGAATTTGTATCTGACCCAAACAGTCAAATGTCTTTCATTAAATTTCCGGTGAAATTTAAAGGAATAGATGGAGAATGGAGCCTTTTGAAAAAGGATAAATGGACATTTTTAGGGGAAGACTTTATTTTTCAAGGTAAAAAAACTATAGACTTTGATGATTGTAACGGGCAGTTTATACAAAAATCAGATAGTGAATATATTTACGAATTGAAGCGAATATCCGATGCCCGGATAATAATGAAAATGACTTTTTCCGTTATCGACTATGATTGGCGATTAATTGAAGTTGAGGCAATTATTTAGTATGGTTAGAAATAAATATCAGTTATGAACGCAACATTTAAAAGCTGGATCATTGCAAACTTTGAGATAATAATTTTTTGCTCTCTAATTTTTGGGGGAGCACTTTTTGTTGCACTCTACGACTTGACGCTTATAATAAAATATAAAGATTACTTTTTATATTCAGCGATTATCATACCCATATTTACTTTTCCTGTTAATAACGGAGGGGCGGGTCTTTTGAAGTACATTATTATATTAGCAATCAATGTCTTTATAGCAGTATTAGTATATTTGTCACCCGATGAAATAATGCTTTCAGGTACAATAATAATTCCTTGCTGTTGCTTGTTCATAGGCGCGTCTATATTTGGAGGGACGATGGCTCATTATACACACCTGCATTTTAATGAAGTCGTTTCTCGTAGAATGCTTTATCACAATAGCAAAGTAAACCTTTTTGGAATAAAATGGAAGTATGTATTAGACCGATTTTCGAATATTACAGTTTCCTTATTCATATGTTTATTGTGGCTTGCTGTCACAATCTACTTTTGTTTGAATCATGAGCAATATCAAGTACAGTTAAATCAAATATATGGAAATTAAAACATCATTTTCTGAAAATATAATTAAAGTAATTGGAGTTGGCGGAGCCGGGTTGAATGCGGTCGATAAAATGTTCGAGCAGGGTATTCATGGGGTTGATTTCGCTGTTTGTCATTATGATCCTTATCTGTTTTATGATAATAGTGTGCCGACAAAAGTCCTTTTGGAGCCTAATTCCCCTTTCTTATATCGTAATATAGATTTTTCAGAAATAGCAAAAAATCTTCTTGATGATGGAACAAAAATGGTTTTTATTGTTGCCGGAATGGGCGGGTCTATCGGCTCTTTTGCATTACCGTTACTGGCAAAAAGTGCTAAAGACAAAGGCATTCTGACTATTGGAGTCGTTACCATCCCATTTCTGTTTGAAAAGATGCCGACAAGAATGAAAGCTCTTGATGCTATCAGGGAGATGTATAAAAATGTGGATACTCTGATTGTAGTTAATAATGAGAGCATGAAAGAGCTTGATTCCGATTTTCGTTTAGTGGATGCTTTCGTAATGACGTATAAAGTATTATACATGATAGTGAAGAGTATCGCTGAGATAATAACAGTAAAAGGAATTATAAATCGGGATTTTAGTGATGTGGTTTCTACATTAAAAGATAGCGGAATAACGCTTTTCAGTTATGGATTCGGGGCAGGTGAGGACCGACTAAAAGATGCTGTTGAGGAGGCTATTAACTCACTGCTATTAAATAACAATGATATTTTTAATGCAAAGAGGGTCTTATTTCATATCTCAATTAATAGTAATGCGCATTTAAAAGTTGATGAATTGACTAAGGTTATTGAAGGTTTTATTGAGCGTTTTGATAATCACACTGAAATACTCTGGGGATATGGTGTGGAAGAATCGTTGGGCGATAATCATGAGGTTAAGTTTACTATTATCGCTTCAGGATTCGGGCTTGATGCTATTCCTACAATACAGGATGTGTGATGTCTAAATCAATCTAGACAAAACTGAAATATTGCGAAAATCAATTCGTGAAAAATATCATTTTGTCGAATTGAATTTAGTAAAAAAGTGTATCTTTGCAGAAATTTTTTGATATGGAACAGACAATATTAAATCAAAATCCACATTGGACAGGCAGAAAATATTCAAATTTGCTGCAAAGAAAAGTATTTGAATCGCTAAGAACAAATATGCAAACACGACATATTCAAATACTTACGGGGGTTCGTCGAAGTGGGAAATCTTCGTTGTTTGCTATGCTCATTAACGAATTAATGAAAGAAAATAAGCCAAAATCCATTTTAAAATTGAACTTGGATAATCCGCTGTTTTTTGAAATTTGGGACGATCCTGCTTCAATCTATTCTCTTATTCAAACGGCTGAAAAAATCACAGGCGAAAAAGTGGAATATCTGTTTTTGGACGAGGTTCAAGTTGTTGATAAATGGGAAACTTTTGTGAAAAGCGTGTATGATACCGAGACATTCAAAAAAATATTTGTAACAGGCTCAAATTCGTCATTTCTTCAAGGCAAATACGCTACTTTTTTGTCGGGTAGGTATTTAGACAATGTCGTTTTCCCCTATTCATTTGATGAAATTTTGGGACACAATAACCTGAATTCTTATTTTGATTTGGTAAGTAATACGCCGAAAGTTTTGCAGTTGCTTGATAACTGCCTTGAATGGGGCTGTTTTCCTGAAATCATTTCTACCAAAAATGAAGAAATAAAAACAAATCTTTTGAACAGCTACTTTGATTCAATAATAATGAAAGATTGTATTTCCCGCTATCAAATTGCAGATATTGCAACTTTCAAAAAGTTGCTGCTCTACAGCATTTCAAATATCGGTTCGATATTTTCTTATAAAAGTTTGGGAACAGCAGCCGGAACAAATGAAAATACCGCGAAGAAATATATAAACATACTTAACGACAGTTATATAATCAGTGATATATCTAATTTTGCTTTTTCATTGAAAGAAAATGTCCGCAACAGCCACAAGTTGTACGTAGCCGACAACGGAATAATCAACGCTGTTTCGTATCGTTTTTGGGATAATAAGGCAAAACTTTTTGAAAATTTTGTCTTCAATGAATTGCAAAAAAAGCAATTCGATGAGATAACTTTTGCCAACAAAAATGGCGAGTGCGATTTTGTTGTTAAAAAAGGACTTGAATATCAGGCGATACAAGTTTGTTATAAAATAACCACCGAAAATAATAAACGAGAATTTAGTGGCTTCGCTACGATTGAAAACGATGTTGAAATAAGCAAAAAGACTATAATTACCTACAACCAGGAAATGCAAGGCGATAATGTAACAATTACACCTGTCTGGAAATATTTTGGGGAAGATGAATGAAGGCAAATTATAGGAGCAAAGTACACGTATGCCGGGGTTTTCTAAAAAACCTGCCCGAAGCAGATATGTTTATTCATGGAGGAGATATATCGAAAATAGGCACTGACCACGAAGTTGAGGATTTTATTCATTGGTTTTCAAGGCTGAATTATAAGTATAAAGTGTTTATTGCCGGAAATCATGATTTTTATCTGGAGGATGAGTCAATTCATAGAGTTCAAAAAGATTTGCCGCCAAATGCATATTATTTGTGTAATTCAGGTATAACAATCGAGGGACTGAATATTTGGGGTTCTCCTGTTTCGCCTACATACAATAACTGGATTGATTTTTTTTTATAAAAGTAAACAATGATAAACGAAAGTATCTGAGAGCATTGCCTTTACATCATTCACAGGAAGAAATCGAAACTAATACAGAATATTCGATTATATTCATCAAAATCGTTCACAACAATTTACTGTTTAAAGCTTTCGCTGATTATTATTTCCGGCACAAAGTCTTCGTTTTCGATTGGTTTTGCCGGTTCATGCGTTTCTTCATTTATTTCTTTGTGTTCTTTGCGTAAAACTTTGCGTATTTTGCGGTTAGGTTGCTTTTATTTTTTCCGTCTTGACATTTTTTATGCAAATGTACACTTTTTTATTTACGGTATAAAATGATTCTTTTGTACCGGAATAATCATAAATTCGTGATTTTATTTTAAAAAAATTCACATTTAATGCACAGGCACTTTCTTTGACTTCCCTTCGGTTGGTACGACAATATATACGCCTCTTTCCAACGGAACGGAGGCTGTTTCGCCTTCGTTCAGCGATAGAGATCTTACCAAAACGCCGGAAGTAGTGTAAATGTTCAGTTTTAACGTTTTCAGCGAACGGATGTACAGTATACCTTGTAGCGACCATGCGATGAAACTATCGGACAAGCCTTCAGTAAAAATATTTCCGGTGCCAAGCGGGTCGTATTCGTACGCTCCAATGTCAATTGCACTGCCGATAATACGCTGATTGCCTA
>JGI994J12354_10003449_pt1 | contig 14756 bp, 7 predicted proteins | sample IntmicLarv3ML3BL_FD_12354 | JGI IMG/M metagenome (IMG submission 12354)
GTGTGTAATATCATTTTATAGAATAAAATCATGTTTATTTGTTAAAAAAACATACCTTTGTCCTCATTGTTTAAACTAAAAATATTTAACATGTCTGATTATAAGCAGTTGTTAGAAAAACAAAGATCGTTTTTTGCTACAGGAAAGACTCGTAGCATCGAATTTCGCATCGAGCAATTAAAAAAACTTCGTCAAGTTGTGATAGAGAAACACGGAGATATTGAGATGTCTCTGTATAAAGATTTGAAGAAGTGTGAGCATGAAGCATTTGCAACGGAAGTGACTGCTATGATTGATGAAATTAATTGCGCTGTTGAGAATATGGCAACATGGACAAAGCCGGTTAATGCAGGTACTCCTCCATTGTTCGGCCCGTCTGAAAGCAATATTTATTACGAGCCTTATGGAACGGTATTGCTGATGAATACATGGAATTATCCGTTCGTTCTTTGTTTTAAACCCCTTGTAGGTGCACTGGCTGCAGGTAACTGCTGTATCGTTAAGCCGTCAGAGGTTGCTCCTACGACTTCAAAAGTTCTGGCGGACATAATAAACACAGCTTTTGATGAGGAATATTGTACTGCAATAGAGTGTGGTGTGGAAGGAACAACAAAATTGCTTGAAGAACGCTTTGATTTTATTATATATACAGGCAGTACAAGCATAGGTCGTATAGTGGCTCAGGCTGCCGCTAAGCATCTTACTCCGACAGTACTCGAACTTGGCGGTAAAAGCCCTTGTATAGTAGATAAATCGGCTGATATTGCATGTTCTGCCGGCACTTTGTGCTGGGGTAAATTTATCAATTCAGGGCAGACATGTACGGCACCGGATTATGTATGGGTACATAAAGACTTGAAAGAGAAACTTATTGAAGCACTAAAAAATCAGATCAGAGAATTTTACGGTGATGATATAAAGAACAGCCCCGATTTCGGCCGTATAATCAATCAGCGCCATTTCGAACGCCTGCAAGGGCTGATGAAAGAAGGCGAGATTGTTTTTGGCGGTGAAACGGATGAAAGTCAACGATTTATTTCTCCGACGATCATTGACGGAATAACTTGGGATAGTAAGATAATGCAGGAAGAAGTTTTTGGACCGATACTGCCTGTAATGACTTTTGAAAATATTGAAGAAGTTGTTGAAACGCTTTCCAAGCGCGAAAGACCCCTTGCTTTGTATCTGTACACTACTGATAAAACAACGGAGGAATTTGTGATCAATAATGTGTCGTTCGGCGGCGGTTGTATAAACGCCACATTGATGCACATGCTCAACACGAACCTGCCTTTCGGAGGTATCGGTAACAGCGGGCACGGTTTTTATCAAGGTAGATGGAGTATTGAGACTTTCTCGCATAAAAAGAGTGTACTCAACAGGGCTTTATCAGCTGAGCCTTCGCCTCTTTTTCCTCCATACGGAAAATACCTGAAGATAGACGTCCTTAAACAGATGTACTTAGGAAATTGATTTGAGACGAAGAAAATACACGTAAAAACTAATTATAAAAATAGATATTATGAGAAAACTTTTACTATTATTTATTTCGTGTTTGTTTATTTCGATAAGCATGCAAGCACAAGTACTTGTTACCAATGTTACTTTGTCACATGACACAATAATTTTGGGTATTGAATGCGACACAATATTATTTGTAGATGATATTGTACCATCATCACCGGATAATGACTCTATCTTTTGGGATATAAATAATGACGATCCTTTGGATAATACTGTTTATGCTCAAATTGATACTACTAATCTTAATGACAATAAAAAATGTAAAGTTACAGGTAAAGCGGTAGGAATAACTAAAGTTTCGGCCAAAGCTCTATATGGAGATAATGCAGATGATTCCGATACATGTGTTATTAAAGTGGTAAATTTAGTTACGGGAGTTACGTTAAATAAAACAGCTCTTAATCTTAATAAAGGTCAGGATTCGGTATTAGTAGCAACGGTTATGCCTTCGAATGCTTTTGATAAATCACTAATATGGGTCAGTCGAGACCCCTTAATCGTAAGTCTGACGTCGACAACAGAAAACAATGAAATAAAAATTACCGCAGAAGAAGTCGGTGAAACTTGGATTGTAGCCGAAACCGTTGACGGAGGATATAAAGACTCTTGTTTTGTTAAAGTCTATGAGTCGATAACCGGATTTACACTCAATAATGACAGTATCGATTTATTTGTAGGAGAAGATACAATTGTGATAGCTCAGATACTTCCACTGTTGGACACAAATTTGTCTGTTATCTGGACAATTGCAAACAATAGTGGGAATTACATTGATACTATACCCCCAATAGGTAATGATGCTATCTGTAGGATAATAGCCCAAAATGCAGGTGAAGCAAAAATTATAGCAACAACGTATGATGGTCTTTTAAAAGATACTTGTGTGATTACCGTTAAAAATGTACCTGTACCTGCAACAGGAATGTCATTAAATAAAAATAGCCTGACATTGAAAATCAATACTGATTCAATTGCATTGATCGCATCATTATTGCCTTCCAATGCAACGAATGATTCAATTATCTGGACAAGCACGGACTCTACGATTGTAGATATAACATCACCTGATGGGACTAAATATGATTTATCTTGTAAAATCAAAGCAAAAAACCCCGGAACAGCTAAAATTGCAGCAAAAACAGTTGACGGAGGGTTTACGGATACTTGTGTTGTTACGGTAGTAGTTCCTGTACAAAGTATTGTTTTGACTTCTACTCGTATGGATCAGGGAGATCGTATTCAATTGAATTTAAAAAATGATACAACTACCGCTATTACGGCAAGGGTATATCCTGAAAACGCGACTAATAAATCTCTGACATGGCAAATTCTTCCTCCTGCCGGTACAAAAATAGACTCTATTCCTGCAACTCATAGAGATACGGTTTGTCATATCAAAGCGTTAAGGTCAGGTGTTGATACTATAATTGCAATTTCGCCTGAAGGTATTAGAAGCAGTTGGTATTATATAAATATACCCTTTAGAGAAGTCGATAGTGTAAAAATAAATAAAGGTACAGCAGTTGTCAATGATACTATTGATATGAAAGTAAATAGTGCTGTTGCTATGACTACTCGTGTCTTCCCCGCAAATGCTACAAATGATACTCTAAGGATGATAAGTTCCAATACTGAGGTTGCAGTAATAGATTCAACATCGGCAGGAGTATATGTAAAAGCATTGAAAAAAGGAACAGCAATAGTTTATTTATCCCCAACCGATGGTCAGAATGGAAAGAAGGACTCTTGTGTAGTAAGAGTAAGCGAAGTACCTGTTACAAGTATAAGTCTGAATAAAGATACCGTTTATATTTATGAACAGCAAATAGATTCTGTCTTAGCGACTATTACACCTTCCAATGCGACGAATGATTCTTTAGTATGGTCAAGCAGCAAGAGTTCAGTAGTTTCTATTACTCCGGTACGTTATGACTCTGTATGTTCATTCAAAGGATTAACCGCGGATACAGCGCTTATTTATGCAACATCCAAAGAAAACAACACAATAAAAGATTCGTGTGTAATAATCGTGAAGAAGAAATTTATATTTCTTGATTCAGATACTGTCAGCACTTCAAAAGACGGAATAATAGAGTTTTCTCTTCTCCTTTCAAGTGATGCGGTTCTAACCGGTTCATTCAGGTTAGAGCTTCCAAAAGGATTTATTTTAGCTATGCAAGACGGTAAATATAAGACTGATTTGACTGAAAGATTCAAAGCGACATCCTTACTGTCTATTATTCTTTTAAATGATAGCACTTATATATTTAATATTCTTGCAAAACCTTCAAGTTCAAGCGTTAAACTTCGTGCCGGAGAAAGTGCTATTGTGAAGGTTATGGATATTGCATATACGGTTGTTGATGAAGCGCTGAAAAGCAGCACCCGCATTTTCGATGCAAAGTTTGTGAACGTAGAAATCTATGAAAGCGGAAGTTTTATGGCTAAAGAAGAAAAGGTGACCGTTAAAATCTCGTCATACGATGATCCAACCGCAAATGAAGTATTTGCCGATGCCGGTAGTATTTCCGCATATATAAATAATAATCGCTTGTATGTAGATACGGAAAAAGCGGAAACTATTTATGTATATTCATTAAATGGAGGCCTTATTTTTACCGCCGATAAACCTGAAGGCGCCGCAGTATTTAATGTAAATTCAACGGAAAATGTTCTAATTGTGAGAGGCAGCTCAGGTTGGACAAATAAGGTGTTTAATAAATAAATTCAAAATAATATTATAAAAAAAACGGGCAGGAGAGATGTTTTCCTGTCCGTTTTTTTATAAATGTATGTATAATAAATGTTAAGCGCCCGCATGCAGTGTGAATAATATGCACAAACAACATGCGAAGGGTAAAAAAATGTTTATTTTTTTGTTGTTGACTTAATAATATTATTATATTTGCGAATTATAAAGCGAGGGAATTAGGTGTAATAATAATTAAAAAAAACGAGACTATGAGAAAAATTTTACTATTATTAATTTCATGTATGTTTATTTCTATAGGCATACAAGCACAGACATTGGATAATATATCCTTAAATCACGACGACATTACTCTTAATGTTGGAGAGAGCGTTACTTTAGAGGTAATATTCGATCCACCTACTACTTCAGACAAAGTAGTATCTTGGAAAATTAACGATGTTGCTGATGCGGAAGGTATTGTAAGTATTGATTCTACTTCATTAACGGATAAATGGAAATGTATTGTCACTGCAGGAACTAAAGAAGGGGAAGCTACAATTACGGTTAAAGGTAAATCCGGAGCTTTAACTGTTCTTTGTAATATAAAAGTTGTAAAACTTGTTACAGCAATGGAATTAAATGAAACCGCCATAAGCATGTTTCTTGGAGAAGATTCTGTATTAAGAGCGATAACTACTCCTGATGATGTAACGAAAGATTCAATAATTTGGGTCAGCCGTGATTCTTCGATAGTGAGTATACTTTCTACAGATGCAAATAGGTTTGATACTGCTTGTTATATTAAAGCATTAAAACCGGGAGAAGTATGGATTGTTGCCAAAACAGTTGATGGAGGGTTTGAAGATTCATGTAAAGTTACCGTAGCATCTGTGCCGATAACAAGTTTTACTCTTAATAATGATAGCATTAAAATTCTTAAAGGTGAAGAAGCTACAATAATAGCGCAAATTCGTCCTTTGATTGGCACGTTTAAAGAGGTTAATTGGATAAATACTAACTTTCCCGGCGAGAGTATTATTGAAATAATACCTCCATTACCGGGCTTTACCGGTGATACAATCTGCAGAATCAAAGCAAAAGGTCCCGGAGAAGCCAAAATTGTTGCAGTAGCTTTTGACGGACAAAAAGATACATGTGTTATTACGGTTGAAACGCTTGCGGATAGTGTTGTGATGAATTATAAAACAATTACATTGGATTTATATACTGATTCTATGGAGACTCTTACTGCACGTATTTATCCTGCGGTAGCGATAAATAAAAATCTTACTTGGAGTTCTTCTGATGCAAACTTAGTAAAAATAGATTCAGTTATAAATGACTCCTTGGGTTATATCAAAGCATTGAGAGCAGGCACTGCTGTAATTTATGCCATAACTGATAATAATAAGAAAGATTCATGTATAGTTACAGTAAGCCCAAGATTGATTGACAGCCTGAAGTTAAATAAAAGTTCTTTGGTTAATGACACATTAGTTTTGCAAGCCGGAGACTTGTCAACGGCGCTTGAAGTAACTATTTTCCCGTGGAATGCTACAAATGATACAATAAAATATGAAAGTAGTGATCCAAATGTAGCAAGGATTGATACAATATCAAATTCTGTATTTATTAAAGCATTGAGTAGAGGAACAGCAATTATATATGCAAAAGCAATTGATGGCAGTAATAAAAAAGATTCAATTATTGTAAAAGTTAATAGTATTCCTGTCACAGGCCTCAGCCTTAATGCAGATACTATTCGTCTATACAGGCAAAGTATAGATTCTCTTATCGCGAGCTTTTTACCTGTCAACACTACAAACAAGTCTGTCGTTTGGTCGACAAATGATAATAGTGTAGTCAGAATCGAGTCGTCGACAGGTACTGATACAATATGTAAATTTACGGTGATAAAGGCTGATACAGCTCTTATTTATGCTGTTTCAAGTGAGGACGGCGCTATTAAAGACTCATGCGTTGTGATTGTTAAAGAACGGTTTGTTTTTCTTGAATCAAATACTACAACGGCTGATGGTAAAATAGAACTGTCAATAACAATTCCTGCCGGTATTTCATTCACCACAGCTTCTTATGAATTACAGTTACCGAAAGGATTCGGATTAACTAAAGATGCAAACGGATACAAATCGTCTTTGACAACCGAAGCAGGTTTATTTGCCGATTTACAGATTGATTATGTAAATGATAGTACTTATGTATTTAATATTACTCCTAAAACTAATCTTACAATAAATCCGGGTACCGGAGTACCATTGAAGATAATGGATATATATTACACAATATATGATAATGCATTAGAAGGTAAAACGGAGATTTATAAGGCCAAATTTAATGATATAACGATAGCATTAAGTGATGCTACAACAGTTAATGAGGAACATGTTGTAAATATTAAAGTATTTAAGGATGCGACAGCAAATGACATTTTTGACGGTTCAAATGAATCATTTGCATATATTGTTGACGGTCGCTTATATGTTAAATCGGATAAGGCGGAAACTGTTTACGTATATTCTTTAAGCGGAAGTCTTATTTATATGAAAGACAAAACGGAAGGTCCTGCCGTATTTGACATAAAGACTCAAGAAAAAATACTAATTGTAAAAGGCAGCTCAGGGTGGGCAGTCAAGGTAGCAAATAAATAACCCAATGCGGTAATTTAAAATGAAAATCGGACAAGAGAACATAATCTCTTGTCCGATTTTCGCATTAGTTTGTGTATCCGAGAAATATTGTGTATTTTTGCTCTCGTAATTAATAAATATATATGAATATGTCTACTAAAAAGTTTTTATTGCAGGAAAATGATATTCCGACAGCATGGTATAACATCGTTGCGGATATGAAAAATAAGCCGTTACCACCTTTAAACCCGGCGACAAAGCAGCCTCTTAAGCCTGAAGATTTGCATCCTCTTTTTGCCAAGGAGCTTGTGTCACAGGAAGTCAATCAGACGGACACTTGGATAGAAATACCTGAAGAGGTGCGAGATATGTACAAAATATGGCGTCCTACCCCGTTAGTTCGCGCTTTCGGACTTGAAAAAGCGCTTGACACACCGGCTCATATATATTTCAAAAATGAAAGCGTCAGTCCCGTAGGTTCTCATAAACTTAATTCTTCAATACCTCAGGCATATTATTGTAAAAAAGAAGGGCTTAAAAATATCACTACAGAAACAGGCGCCGGGCAATGGGGCGGAGCAATGGCTTATGCTGCAAAAGCATTCGGGCTTGAACTGGCAGTATATATGGTAAAGATAAGTTATGAGCAAAAACCTTATCGCCGGTCAGTCATGCAGACATACGGTTCGCAGGTTATAGCTTCACCGAGTATGAGTACCAAAGCAGGGCGTAAGATTTTGACGGAAAACCCAAACTATATGGGAAGCCTTGGTACGGCAATTTCGGAAGCAATTGAACTTGCCTTACAGACTCCGGATTGTAAATATGTATTAGGAAGTGTTCTAAATCATGTTAGTTTGCACCAGACTGTAATTGGTCTTGAATCAGAGAAACAGATGGAAATGACCGGAGAATATCCGGATGTTATTATTGGCTGTTTTGGCGGCGGCTCGAACTTTTCGGGTATAACATTCCCGTTCCTTCGTCATAAGTTTATTTATAATAAAGATATCCGCATTGTTGCAGCAGAGCCGGCATCATGTCCGAAACTCACTCGCGGTGTGTTTCAGTACGATTTTGGTGATGAAGCAGGTTATACGCCGTTCCTGCCAATGTACACTCTTGGTCATACATTCGCTCCGGCTCATATTCATGCAGGTGGTTTGCGATATCACGGAGCAGGTTCTATTGTAAGCCAGCTGAAAAATGACGGATTTGTGGAAGCCGTAGATATTAAGCAGATTGACGCATTCAAGGCAGCTACTTTGTTTGCACAAACAGAGAGTATTATTCCTGCGCCCGAATCGGCGCATGCCATAGCTGCTGCTATACAAGAAGCTGAACAGGCAAAGGTGGAAGGAAAACAGAAAACGATATTATTCAACCTCTCCGGACACGGACTGATTGATATGGCTTCATATGACCGGTATTTTGCAGGAGATTTGACAAATTATTCATTATCGGACGAAGATTTGAGCAAGAGTATTGACACACTTGAGAAAATTATTTAAATCAATTCACAATTCACAATTAAAAATACAAAAAACAATATATCAATTAAAAAACATTTTCAACTTTGCTTCCTTATAGAAAGCGACACATTAGTTTATTTTTACATTAAGGAACGTTCAACTTTCAATTTTCAATTTATTTAAAAGCCTAAATTATGAAACGTATTTATGATTTTTTCAAAAAAAAGAATGAAGAGGCTATTGCGGGCAAATGGCTTGGTAAGCTTATCTTTATCGGATTGGGTGTTTCTGCAACACTATGGTTTTTAATGCGCGTCATACCTAAGCCTACACGTGCCACTTATCCGTGTATGCAAGCGGTATCTCCTTTTATGTCAGTTTTTGTGATTTACTTAATTTCTTTGTGGGGAGGTATCACAGCTTTCCGGAAAACGAAGCAATTTTTGTTACGAAAAAGGTTTGTGGCTGCATCTTTATGCATTTTAGCTGTTGTCGTCGGCTTTTCTGTTTTTACGGCTAATAATATTGTGAATGTATTGGCTCAGACCGTAAAGAAAGAAAAAGCAATAATGATGCTGGAGCCAAATGTTCCCAAAGGCGACGCTAAAGGAATCAATCCCGGGCGTGTTGCTTGGGCATATGCTCCCGGAGCAGCAACTTGGGATGGAAATACCGGATTTTGGTTCGAAGATAAGTGGAATAATCAGGAAAACTGTGATTGGATGGTTCGCCAGACATTGGTTACCTTGACAGGCAAGGAGAATGAGAGCAAAGCATGGAATGCTTTGTTTGAGTCGTTTAATCAATCGAACAGGAACATTAAACAAGCATATAAGAAAGGCGAAAAAGTAGCGATAAAGATAAATCAGAACAATACTTACTCACATGAGGATTCGGAAGAGTTGAATGCATCGCCGCATCTTACATTATCACTGTTGCGTAGCCTTGTAAATGAAGCCGGAGTACCACAGGAGAATATTACCATTCTTGAGCCGAGCCGTTTTATTACAGATTTCCTTTACAATAAATGTACTTCGGAATTTCCGAACGTAAAATATGTCGATAACAGCGGAGAAAACGGACGTGTGAAAGCCACTTATGTCGAAAATGCCATTCCTTATTCTGCAGACAACGGTAAGCTTGCAACAGGCTTGGCTGCATGTCTTGAAGAGGCTGATTATGTAATAAATATGGCGCTGTTGAAAGGCCATGTAGGCCAGGGAGTGACCCTCTGCGGGAAAAACTGGTATGGTGTGACTGATATACATGCCGACTGGAGGAAAAATGCACATGTTAATTTCGACCAAGACAGGAAAGGTAATCCTAAATATCTGACTTTTGTCGATTATATGGGACATAAGTATTTAGGTGCAAAAACAATGGTTTATTTTATCGACGGGCTGTACGGCTCAATGAACGTAGCCGGAAAACCGTCAGGGAAATGGAGTATGCCTCCATTCAACAATGACTGGCCAAGCTCACTTTTTGCATCGCAAGACCCTGTTGCTATAGATGCTGTAGGTGTTGATTTTATCTCTTCCGAATGGCCCGCTGTTGTTGATATCGATTATGCAGATATGTACTTACTCGAAGCTGCGTTGGCCGACAGTCCTCTTTCAGGGACAACATACGACCCCGAGAGAGACGGTACAAAGCTTAAAAGTCTCGGTGTGGTAGAACACTGGAACAATCCTGCCGAAAAGAAATACAGCAGGAATCTGGGCAAGACTGAAGGAATAGAGCTTGTTCTGATGAATAAATAAAAGAAAAAATGGTGGGGAAGCCCACCATTCGGGAACCTCTAAAAACTCAAAATTCAAGGCTTGCGACTAAGACAAAAGCGGAGTTTGCTATTGTAAATGAGCATTTTGTCGAGGGAGCGTAACGCAGAAGTTTGTGTTTTTCGAGGTTTCTATTATTCTTTATACATTTCCGCAATATGTTCCGCATAATTTTTTGCAACAACAGGACGTTTTAACTTTAAAGTGTTTGTGATTTCACCCTTTTCCATTGACAAAGGCTCGGGAAGAAGTGTGAACTTTTTGATTTTTTCGAATGATGCGAACCCTTTCTGGCAATCTTCAATCGTCGAATTAAACAATCGTATGATATCGTCTTTTTTTATCAGTTCCCTATGATTGTCGAACGGTATATTTTTCGAACGGGCGTAATCTTCGACAGCGGCAAAATTAGGCACAATAAGCGCACTTACAAACTTGTATGTGTCACCGATAACCACGCATTGCTCAATATACTTATTTCCGCTCATGCTTAGTTCTATAGCCTGTGGTGCGACATACTTGCCGTTTGATGTCTTGAACAGGTCTTTTATGCGTTCGAGGAAGTAAACGGTGTTGCCTTCAAGCTTTCCTGCATCACCGGTACGGAAAAATCCGTCTTCCGTGAATACTTTGGCTGTTTCCTCCGGTTTTTTGTAGTATCCCGATGTAACAGTCTTGCCTTTTACTAATATTTCATTGTTTTCGGGGTCGATTTTTACCTGTATGTCGGGCATTATCGTTCCGATAGAACCGAGAGTGTAATTTAAGGGATAGAAACAAACGGTAGCAGATGTTTCGGATAACCCGTAGCCATACCTGATAGGGAAATTTACCGACAGCAGAAATTCGGCTACATTATCGGCTAACGGAGCACCGGCGACAGGGAATACGCGCCCGCGTTTAAGCCCAACAACCTTCTTCAATAGGTTAAATACCGTTTTATCGTAAAAAAAGAATTTTACGGATAACCAAAACGGAGCTTTCGTTCCCGTACGCCTGTAATTAAGGACGTACTCGCGCCCTGTCTTTATGGCTCTTCTGAATATATTTTTCATAAAACCCGGAGAGCCTGCTATCTTATCCTGTACACCTGAATATATTTTTTCCCAGAAACGAGGTACGTTACACATAAGTGTCGGACATACTTCAGGCAGTGTCTGTTGTATTTTTTTCGGGTCGAGGTTGACCGCTACCTCCACTCCGTTGTGGAAACAATAGCATGACCATGCCCTTTCGAAAATATGCGTCAATGGCAGGAAACACATCGACAAGTCGTTGTCGTTAACTTCCGGCAGACGTATGTCGTGTATGCGGAACAGTTCCATAAAACAGGAATGTTCGAGCATAACACCTTTTGATTCGCCTGTTGTACCCGATGTATAGACGATTGCAGCAAGGTCTTCAGGCACGGCTCTGCTTCTTCTTACCTTCATTTCTGTTTCCGCTAAATCATTGTTCCCCAAACGTAGAAACTCATCCATAAAAATAGAAGAGTTGTCGTTGGGATTTCGTACTACTTCAGAGTCGAAGATAATCAGTTTTTTAAGGATATCGGGATTGTCTGACTGAACCTTGAATGCATTGTTATATTGCAGTTGTTCGCCGACAAACAGGAAATGTATATTTGCATCGCGGACAATATATTCGATTTGTGCAGGCGAACTTGTTGCGTACATGGGAACAGGCACTGCACGTATCCCGTATGCACCGAAATCGGTATAAAAACACTCAGGCATGTTCTGTGAGCATATTCCGATGTTTTCCTGCTCATTAATGCCTTGTTCGACCATAGCTTGCGAAGCAAGCCTGACATTCTCGGCAAAATCTATCCATGATATTTTTTGCCATTTTTCCTGTTTGTTGCGGTAAAGGATGGCCGAGCGGTTTTTATATTTCTCGGCTTTTCTGAAAATCAATTCAGATAAGTGGTAGTAAGTTGCCATATTCTTTTGTATTGATGTTTCTAAAAAAAGCTTGTTCGTAGTATTATAAATTATTAATGACTTTCATCATTTGTTCTCCCAGACCTATCGTATATCCTTGCGAAACAAAAATGACACGTCCGAATGTATCGGCAATTATAAATACCGGTAAAGAGCTTGAATCGTTAAGATTCATAGCATCGTTTACCATATTTGTTATTTTGCCGTTAGAGTCGATACCGTATGTGATTGTTGAGGGCAGGTCTCCGAACTCATTCTTGTCGAATTGCTTGAAGTTTTGTTCGTTTTTGAATAAGAGAATCATGCTGCGGTTCCATTTTTCAAAATCGCTTTTTAGCTTAGCTATATCACGCATGGCGTGGTTTGTCGGTTCCTGACGAGCACCGAGTATACCGATGATAAAATACCCGCGCCCGGTTATGTTCAATATGCTTGTTTCTTCTCCTGTGTCGGCTTTGTTATATTTTGCCTCAGCATTAATGCTTCCTATAACCTGAATATCGTCACTGTTCTCGCGCATAACTAACTCGACGGGAGTGGTCTTGCCTGCTTCGACGGTAAAAAATGACATGCGTGACAATACTTTTCCGCTTGCCATTCGTGAGCCTGTAATGAGTATATAATCCCCTTCATCCAACGCCAAAGGTTTTTGCAGCAGGCCTTTCCAAGTGTTTCCTTCACCCATGTCGACCTGACTTTCCGAATCAAAGTCGAGCGTTTTCAATGTTGCGTCAGGAAGTATTTTTGCAATTGTGAAGTGACTGTAATATTGGGGGTTATCCAATGACTTGACGGGTTTATAGTCGGAAGTGATATATCCTTGATTGGTGACAGCCTGCCCTGACTTTTCAAAATCTACATCAACCCATTTATTATTGTAGTATTGAACTTTTTTTGCCACCGGCTCTATACGTGCAGGTATACCGAGACTGCGCGCCGCCGCTACGAAAAAGATATTCCTTGAATGTGTATCGGCAATTCGGGCTTTCAAAACTCCTCCCGGCATTACAGGTATACTTAGCGGGTTGAGGTCATCGCGTACTTTTATATTATCTTTTACCCATTCTACCAAATATTCGGGATTGTTTTGCACAACCTCCGTAGTATTTTTATCTAAATAAGCAGAAAAGTTTTTTTTGTATGGGGAAAGCAGCTCATTTGCAATTCGCGGGTTAAGAAGGTATTCTTCGTAAAGATATTGTGAATAAGGGGGCGCTCCTTTTATTGGAGGGAAATTTTCGTCAACACTTATCAGGTTGCTCGCAATAGCCGGTGTGTATATCAAATGGTCGAGCAATACTTCAGCCGGTGTATCACGCAGGTCTTTATCCGAAACGACGTTAAGTAGAGCTGCTGAAATTATCAGGCTAATGCTATCAGGCGCTCCGTTCAGAAATTTTTCAATTTGTGCATGGTTCCCCCTACTTTTTATAAACGGTATTTTTCCTATAAAACGGTGTTTTTTGACGATTTCATCGACATTTTCATCCGAATAAAATGTCGCTACATACTTATTTCTTATAATATCTTCTTCGCGCAACCGCCTTTCATTTTCTTCTTTTTGCTCATTGCTCACTTCGACCGGTATACTGCCTTCAACGGGAGGAATGATATCAAATTCAACAATCTTCTCTGATAGTGTTTTATCCAAAACGATTGTAAGGTTATCATCCTTGCCGAAAGATAACTTACCGAAACCGAAAAGTTTATTTTTTGTTGCCCATATCAACATATCTCCTTTTCCGGTAGACAATGAACAATTGCCGTTGTTATCCGTCATTTTTCGTGCTACAGAGAAGAATTCGGCATAATTATATAATTTGAACTCAACTAATGCTCCTTCCACAGGAGAGCCGGAAGCATCTACTATTTTTACTGTCGATTTTGCCGTTGGAGCGTAGTTCTCAATCACGTTTATTTCCGTGTAACATTCTGTACGCTCCATAATTTCTTCCGGACCGTCATAATCGCCGAATACTTTAGTGTGCATCAGCATTCCACGATATGCGGGGGCATTAAACCATCCGAGATTAAGTACCGATTCCGGTTCGCAGGCTCCCATAAAAAACCATTTTCCGTCGACCCACGCCTCTACCCATGCGTGATTATCGTCGGTATGCGCCCATCTTGGGGTATACACCTGACGAGCAGGTATACCGACAGACCTTAAAGCTGCAACAGTAAACGTAGATTCTTCGCCACATCTGCCATAAGCTGAGCGAACGGACGCAAGCGGTGAGCTTGTTCGTGCATCCGAAGGAGTGTAGACGACCTTTTCATGACACCAGTGGTTTACTTCCAGAACAGCATCATATAAAGATAAACCTTTAATCCTGTCTTTCAATTCTTCATAGAAAACCATGCGGCTTTCGTCGAGATTTTCGTTGTTTACCCTAACAGGAACCACGAAATGCCGGAAAATCATTTCGGGAATATCTTTGCCCCAAGGCATTTCTTCTTGCGCTTCAAACGAAGCTCGAACATTTCTAAGATAAAAATCACCGTTATAATCGGCAATGTCGCCAATAGGCATATAGGCGTAAAGAAATTTCATTGCCTCCCTTTCAGAGACACTCATATCGCTGTTAAAAACAGAAAAGAGTGATGTATCTGCCACAAATAATGCCTTTTTTGCTTCAAAAGCATTCTCTACTTTTACCCTGTATTCATTATCTGAAATAAAATGTTCGGGCTTG
>JGI994J12354_10003450_pt1 | contig 14753 bp, 10 predicted proteins | sample IntmicLarv3ML3BL_FD_12354 | JGI IMG/M metagenome (IMG submission 12354)
ACTTTTTTATGCGTCCTTGAGCCGAAAGTTCTTAAAAGCGGAACCAAATACGACGGGTCGTTAATAATGCGTGTTCTTTCTCCCATGTCAAAGCCTCATGTACTTATAAAGCAGTAAATTTTTTACTGAATCGTTTTTATACTTTTTGCTCACATATCCGCCGGTTTTAATTTTTTATAATATTCAAAATAAAATGGCAATTACGCCGCATTTTATTTGAAAACGATGGCAGAATATATGTATCCAAACATGATAAATATTATATTTGTTCATTGTGTAGTTTGTTAAATCAAACAGATTTAAAAAAAGACAGAATACACAAGGTTTGCAAAGTATTTTAAATTTTTTAAAAAATAGAAAAAAAACTCAAAAAAAGTTGTGTATGAAAAACAAATACTTTTGTTTCACCGCAATTTTGCCGCCGAACGAATGGAAGAATTAAGACAGATATTAGATTATTAATGCAGATTATCAATACAGATTATTAATGCAGATAGTGTTTTTGGTGTTTATATGCAGGAGCATTCAAATTTATCGACAGAAATTTATGAGCTTTTAAAAGACGGGCGTCAGCTATCAATCAGCGGGATTACACGCGAATTGAAAAGCCGTAATTTAAACGAACACCGTTTAATCGTCACCGGCTACTTAAGAGCAATGCATGATATGGATTATTTGAATGAATTTGATTTATCGCCGTCAAAAATTTATACGCTTAAAGACGCGGGTCTTTTTTCGAGAGCAAGGAAAACGGAAGACAAATCCGGAAATGAAAGCAATACGGATAGCGAAAATGAGATATACAAACAAATCGGCGAAAAAGTTTCAAAAATGACGGCAGCCGTCCGTTTAGAAACCGCCGTTTATCTGTTTATGTCTCTTTTTGACCGGCCTTGTTTTGAATCCGAATTAAATGCCGCCGGAATTGAATCGGCACAAATTTCCCATTACCTGAATTCCGAAAGTCAGAATCGGCTTGTTTTCAAATCAAAAACGGATTGCAAAAAATATTATGAGGAAATTCCGAATATTCCAAAACATTCGCAGGCTTATGAGATAAATATGGAAAAGATTGATAGAAACGATTTAATGCGCGCCGTTAATATTTTGACGTCTCTGTTGAGGGAAAAAATAGACGTTTCGGAATTGGTTTCAAAAACGGCAAACAAAAGTTTGCTGAATTTTTGAGAGGATTGTTTTTAATCATTTTAATTTTTTAATCACTTTAATTTTTTAATCATTTTAATTTGCGGATATGCCGTAAGAGCAGAACCGCATCTTCTTTTTTTATGTCGGCTGCGTATCCTTCTCGAATCAGATTTTCAAATTTAAGAAGAGAAGAATCGGCGATTACGCCTTTTTCTTTTATTTTTTCAATTAAAAAATCATATGTCCGTTCCGGATAATAGGTCGATGCGGATTCTTTTAAAAAAAGGCCGCATTCTTCAGAAGTCAGAATTGAATCGGATTCTGCTTTTTGAAGTGTTGCGCGGATATTAACCAGTGCTTCGGAAAGCGGGCGGTTTGAAAACGGGTCACAGACAATAGCCACTTCGTCATCGGACTCCAAAATTTTTTTGTCATACAGACCGTAAACTTCTCCGATGCCGACCATGCCGAAGGACCGCATTTCGGAGGCACGCAAGGCCCCCATACTGGAAGCGCCGAATATTTTGATGCCCTGCCGAAGCGCACCGAGAATTTCGCGATGGCCGACCGAGCACTGTTCAAAAAAAACGCCGTCTATTAAGCAAATAATTTCAAATCCGTCCGAAACCGCTTTTTCAATATCGCCGCGGGAAGCCGGCGGCAGATATACCGCATCGGGCAGAATGGAACGAGCGGTGTCAATGTCTAAACTCGGTCCGAGAAAAACGGCAGTGGAAATTTCAGGAAGGGTCATAGAAATCAGTGGGAATATTTCAGGTTTCGCGAACGAATTTTTGCATGCGTCCGCCTCCTTTTTTGGCGGCGTTTGTTCGTGCGTTTTTGCAGCGGAGGCCTTCGCGGCTTGAATCAATCGCAAAGGATTCAAGACCGGGAATAATTACGCGGACAACCGGAACGTTGAGTTCGGGACGGGTCAAATCTTTTAGGAGAACGGTTTGCAGACCGACATTGTTGAGAAGACGAATCGTATTTTTGATTTCATCTAAAAAGTCGTCGGCAGAAATATCTTTGAGGTCAGAAAAACAGACGGTTGCCGTTTCATCAAACCATTTCGCATTCAGTCGTTTTGTGCGCTCATACCCGATTTGTTTGCGGATATCCGCAATGGTGGCATCTTCGCGGGCGCCGTGAATTTGAGTGGCGCGGCTTTGCGCAACTTCCGTTAATGCGCGAAGTGCCGCAATTTTCGGAGACGAATGCGTTCCCATTCCCAAACAGAGAAGCGTCGGATCTTTGAGAGACAGATCATCGGAAACCGCCGCAATTGTCGGAAGACCGATGTCGCTTGTAATGTCGCGGAGAATGACGGCAACGCCTGCTTCTTCAAAAGTGCGGATGAGACCGGAAATATCCGAATCGTCAATGTCTGTAATCATTCGGCCCGCCGCTTTTTCAGATTCGCAGATTGACCAGGCATCGCGTTCAATCGCTTCGCAAAGCGCATGGAAAAATGCTTCTTCGATTGTATTTCCGGAAGCAATTCCGTTTGTGCCGGTTCTGAAAATAGAATAATATTGCGGCGGAAGAGGATGATACACCGCAGCCGCCGGAACCAGCAATTGTTCAAGAAGAAGAGAATCGGAATCCGAGAACAGAATTTCATAACAAGAAGACCAGGGGAGAGCGGCATCCGGATCGATGCCGGACGGTAAAATTAATTCGACGGGATCCAAAATTTCATATCGGTCCGATAATTCGGGGTACCTTCCGAGAATAAGATCGTCTCCGGCCTGCGGTTCAGCGGAATAGCGTTCAAGACCTTCCATGATGGCGGAGACGCGGGCGGCGATTGCCGTAACGCCTTTGCCGTTATAAACGGAAATTGCGCCGTCGGCGGCTGCCGGACGGATGCAGGAAAAAACGGGAATGTTCAAACGATCCAGTTTTGTGATGTCGGCAATTCGAGTAATGCCCGCAACATCCGTTAAAGGGCTGACGATATCAAAAGTTTCCTCCGGTGATTTGACACGGTGGGTTTCTTTTCGGTATAATTTCGGACAGGATTTAAGTTCCATGGCTGTTCACAATGAATTTGAAATAAGATATTAATTTGAAAAAGGATTGAGTGAAAAAAGAATCGAAACGATTTAACATTTTTCAATCAATTTGAAAAATACCGGATAAAAAAACAAAACCACCGTTTCATGGAAAGAAAAAAAAGAAAAGGAATGAAGAAAATACACTGGCCGGGACTCGAACCCGGGTTCGAGCGTTGGCAACGCCCGGTGATAACCACTACACTACCAGTGTCCTTCGATAAGGCTTTTGCAGTTTAAACAACTGCTTCAAGCTATTAAACTGTTTCGATAGCTGAAAAGATGCCCAAGTGCCCAAAGCCGGACTTGAACCAGCGACAACTGCCTCTTCAGGGCAGCGCTCTCCCAACTGAGCTATTTGGGCACAAATGCGCCGTTTTTTTATTTTGCGGCATGAGCAGCAATCGAAAAAGATGGGCCCGCTGAGATTCGAACTCAGGACCTCCGCCATGTCAAGGCGACGTCATAACCATCTAGACCACGAGCCCGTCAATGATGACGAAAATTACGAAACATACATTTCATAATTTTATGTATTTATTACTGCAAAGAAATCCAACCAAGCTTTGATTCAAAAATTGAATTTGATTCAAAATTGAAAATTCCAAAAACCGTCTTAAAATCAGGTTTTTGTAGCTCGCCCTTCTTCGCGGCTGTGCAACCCTCATAAATATGATAATCGTATATAAAGGTTTTGAGATGCGGAAGATGCACTTTAAAAAAAACAAATGGAAAAAATAAAGAGCTGAATGGAAATGTTTAATAAAAAAATTAAAACATTTGAATAAAAATATTCAATAAAATGTATTCGAGGTTTCGATGGCATTTTCAAATGTGCGCATTTTACCGTCAGGGTAAACCAAAGTTAATTTTGTAACAGGGTTTCCGAGATGGCGCGAATCATGAATATAATATCCGCCGGTGAGTCTCGAAGCGTTTGTCAACTCAACCGTTGCGGTGGATCCGCTCACGGAAATCAGCTGAAATTCATCAAAGTCGTACAAAAATTTTTCGAGGTAAGGGTCCAAATTTCGGCTGCCAAAAAATAAAACATATATCTGTGTTAGAAATCCGATATCATAGTCAATGTCGGCTGTTGCATTCGTCCCGTTGAACCGAATTTCCATTTGCGTAACGTGAAATCCTGTCTGCGGGTTTACTTGAATATTAAATGATGCAAAAAGGATAAGGATAAACCCGACAAGCAAAAAGAAAATTAGAAATTGCTGCGGTTTCATTGAAAAATCTCCAACAAACTTTTAATACGAATATAGAACATTATTTTTGAAAACTGTGCGATAAATTGACACAAATTTGAAGAAATCAGTAAATTATTAGTAAATTGCGAATGAAGTTATACAGATTCAATGATATAAATGATTTCTATAATGGATTCTATGTTTCAATAATAATTGAAATCGAAAAACGACAAGGAAGACTAAAAATGAAACCGGAAAAAGTAATAATATCGATGAAAATCACAGCCGTGATCCTTGCCGCGGCCGCTTTGATTTATTCGATATTTTTCGGGAATATTATATGGGGTATCGTATTCGGAGCAGGATGTCTCCTTTTCAGCGCGGTGGCTGTCAAGATGTACCGAACTGATTTTTTGGGCGAACTGGATGATGAATAAGGAATAAAATATTTCAGAGAATTAGATTATTATAGAGCATTTGCATTATTATGATTTATCGTATCGTATGGGGCGATTGTAAAAAAAAAGGTAATTACAATCGATGAAAAACTTTGTTTAACGAAACTAAAAAAACCCCTCTGCTTTTAAAATTTTAAAATGTGTGATAAAAATGGAAAAATTCGACACACTCTCTGAACATTCCGCCAAAGACGGTACGTTTTTGAGGGACGAAACGTCAGAGACGATAAAAACGGATGTTGAAACGCCGGAAACCGCAGTGAAAGAGATTCCAAACGATAATGAGAATATCGAGCTCGGTATCAGTTTCGGCAACACGGGAGAAATTAAAGTCCCGCCGCTGTTGATTGACCAGATTTTGGGTCAGGAAGACGCGGTTGAAATCGTCCGAAAAGCCGCCCGCCAAAGACGCCATGTTATGATGATCGGAACGCCGGGAACGGGAAAATCCCTTCTTGCCAAAGCGATGGCGGAACTGCTCCCAAAAGAAGAGTTGGAAGACATTTTGGTATATCCGAATGCGGAAGATTCCAACAATCCGCGTATCCGCCGTGTTCCGGCCGGAAAAGGGCGAGAGATTGTCGCGGCCCACCGTGCGGAAGCACAGAAGAAAGCGCAGTCTAAAACAATGATTATGCTTCTGCTGATGGGCGGAATTTTGATTTATTCAATAATTGTCGGTCAGACTTTAATGGGCATTTTCATTTGCCTGCTTTTCATGATGATGTTCCGACAATTTGTCGGCCGCGAAGATGCGCTCATCCCGAAATTGCTTGTCTCGAATTATAATAAACAGCAAGCGCCTTACATTGATGCGACCGCCGCACATGCCGGCGCGCTTTTGGGCGATGTCAGACACGACCCGTTCCAGTCGGGCGGACTTGAAACGCCGGCACACGACCGCGTCGAAGCCGGAGATATTCACAAATCGCACAAAGGCGTCTTGTTTATTGATGAAATTAATATCTTAGGAATCGAATCCCAGCAAAGCCTTTTGACGGCGCTTCAAGAGAAAGAATACGGAATTACGGGACAGTCCGAAAGAAGTTCGGGCGCTCTTGTCAAAACAGAACCCGTGCCGTGTGACTTTATCATGGTGGCCGCCGGAAATATTGACGCACTTGAAAAAATGCATCCTGCGCTTCGTTCAAGAATCAAAGGATACGGTTATGAAGTTTATATGCGCGAATCCATTCCCGACACACCCGAAAACCGCGACAAATTTGTTCGTTTCGTGGCTCAGGAAGTCATGCGCGACGGAAATATTCCTCAATTCAATGAGGAAGCCGTCAAAGAAATTATCCGCGAGGCCAAACGCCGTTCCGGCCGCAAGAGCCACTTGACCCTGAAATTAAGAGACTTGGGCGGACTGGTCCGTGTCGCCGGCGACTTAGCACGTGCCGACAATGCGGAACACACGACGGCCGAACACGTTCTTCGCGCAAAGAAGATTTCACGCTCGATAGAACAGCAATTGGCTGACCGTTATTTGGAAAACAAGAAAGATTACGAATCCTTCTTCAAAGACGGCGGCGAAATCGGACGCGTCAACGGATTAGCTGTTATCGGCGGTGATTCGGGTATCGTCCTTCCGATTCTTTCCGAAGTCACATCTTCCATATCGGGCGCGCAAGGAAATATCATTGCCACCGGACAATTGAGAACAATTGCCCGCGAAGCTGTGAAAAATGTTTCCGCCGTCATTAAAAAGGTTACCGGAAAGGAAATCGAAGCCATCGATATTCACATTCAGTTTATCGGCACATATGAAGGCGTGGAAGGAGACAGCGCATCTATTTCAATTGCAACCGCCGTCCTATCCGCCTACGAAAAAATACCGGTCAACCAAACGATTGCGATGACCGGTTCATTATCCGTTCGCGGAGATGTACTTCCTGTCGGCGGCGTCACTTATAAAATTGAAGCGGCGGCCCAGGCGGGAATTAAAAAAGTCATCATTCCGAAAGCAAACGAACAGGATGTCATGATTGAAGATACGTACAAAGACGTCATTGAAATTGTTACGGTTTCAAATATTACGGAAGTCGTGGAGCATGCTTTGATTGACGGCCCGAAAAAAGACGCATTCCTTCAAAAATTGAAAGATGCTTTGACATCAACTGAAAAAACCGTTTAATCGATTAAAACGAACCGAAATATTTCTCGGTTCTTCTTTTCTTTTTTTGTCGAATGAATTTATTTTTGATCTTCTGTTTTTATTTTTTGTTTTATTTTTTGTTGTTTTTGTTTTATTTTTTGTTGTTTTTGTTTTATTTTTTTGTTATTTTTGTTTTTATTTATTTTGATTTATGTTCGGATGGAAATCGATTCATTTGATAAATTGTAAAAAAAGAGACATTTAACACTTATGCACGTTTCTTTATAACCGTTGCGACAAGTTTAAATATCAGATTAAGACTAATAGAGTCATATGTTCAATTGCAGACGCTCTTGAACGTTGCTTCGACATTTTTAAAAAATAGATATAATTCTGTCAGAGGCGATTTAAGAATTTAAAGCTTATGTTTTTCAAGGAGAAAAAGAGAATTTAAACTTGAAAAAATTAAGCGGATGAATATTTACGGATTTTGAGGATTCATGAAACGGCTTGGAACAGTCTCTCACTTACACGGCAAATCTTGTTTTGTTGTCAAATATGACACACCCGATAAGACTTCCCTCCAAAAAATGATGAACCTTCAAGTCATTGACAAGAGTGTTCGTCCCGTCGGAAAAATCGTGACGGCATTCGGGTCGGAGTCACAGCCTTATTTTCTGGTTCGCATATTTCGAGAACTGGATGCAGATCAGGCAAAGAAATTGGTCAAAGAGAAAGTTTACGTTAAATAATCACGTTAAATAAACTCATCCAAATTGTAAGCCGACGAATGAAATGATTAAATCTGCCACATTATGTTTATAGAAATTTATGTTTATAGAAATGATTCAGCGATATTTAAGAATGGTCTGTCGATATTAAAATAAAACCGGTGATGAAATGGTAGAAATGGAAAGGGTTCGATATTCCGAGACAGTGAATCGGGATAAAATCAAAGAGATGATCCGCGCCAAAAAAGATAAGGAAACACCCAAAGAAACGGAAGTGTATTCTTGTCCGGAATGCGGCAGTCAGAATCTTGTTCACGATTATGAGCGCGCCGAGCTTGTCTGCGGCGACTGCGGTCTTGTCGTTGATGCGGATTTCGTGGACGAAGGTCCCGAATGGCGTGCTTTTGACCACGATCAGAGAATGAAACGCTCACGTGTCGGTGCGCCGATGACATATACAATTCACGACAAAGGTCTCTCCACAATGATTGACTGGAGAAACCGTGATTCGTACGGCAAATCTATTTCCTCTAAAAACAGAGCCCAACTTTACAGATTAAGAAAATGGCAGAGACGTATCCGCGTCAGCAATGCGACGGAAAGAAACTTGGCGTTTGCGCTGTCCGAATTGGACCGTATGGCCTCCGCACTCGGTCTTCCGAGAACGGTTCGCGAAACGGCGTCTGTTGTTTACAGAAAAGCTGTCGACAAAAACCTCATTCGCGGACGCAGCATTGAAGGTGTCGCCGCCGCCGCGCTTTATGCAGCCTGCCGCCAGTGCGGTGTTCCGAGAACGCTGGATGAAGTTGAAGAAGTGTCAAGAGTCAGCCGAAAAGAAATCGGCAGAACATACCGCTTCATTTCAAGAGAATTGGCACTTAAACTCATGCCGACATCTCCGATTGATTACGTTCCGAGATTCTGCTCCGGCTTAAACTTAAAAGGCGAAGTCCAGTCCAAGAGTGTCGAAATCTTAAGACAGGCCTCCGAAAAAGAACTCACCAGCGGCCGCGGTCCGACCGGTGTTGCGGCAGCCGCCATCTATATCGCATCCATTCTGTGCGGCGAGCGCAGAACACAAAGGGAAGTTGCAGATGTGGCCGGCGTGACAGAAGTGACAATCCGAAACCGTTACAAAGAACTTGCGGAAGAATTAGACATTGAAATAATTCTCTAAGCGAGAAGACAAATTATTTTTGAATTAAAAACAAAAAAGAAATGAATTTTTTCAAATTCATTTCAACCCTTTCCTTTTTTTAGAATTTAAGTATTTTAGAATATAAGCAAGTGCGGCAGCAGATGCTATCGTATTGCCTGCCGTTTCACTTTTTCCGTACATTATATTTGAGCCGGGCGCATGCCGCCGTATCAAACAGAAATGAAAGAAAAAGAAAAAATAAGAAAAAGAAAAAATAAGAAAAAGGAATAAAAAATTGATTTATTTAGAAATCCGGTTTGGTTAACGCATATGCGGCGAAACAGATAATAACGCCGATAAATGCTGCTGCGAGTTGGTTAATTTCATTCGTAAAATCAAGACCGATCAACGGCGCAACGAATGCATACCATGCAAATATGATAGCGGCTAATAAAACCGAGCTTAATGTAACATAACCGATTCCCTTAAGTCCAATCATTTAAAATCACCGATTGGAAAAATAGCTTTTAAATTTATATAGTTTACTGTCACTGAATACGTCTTTTTAAAAACAAAATAAATGATTTTGAGTTTTGGCATAAAGGAGATAGCAGATATAAATAGATAAAAAAACAAAAAAGAACATCTCATTTTTCAAAAAAATAAAAAAATCAACAAGACATCAATAACAATAAAAAAAAGTTAAAAATGTTGAAAAAAAAGTTAAAAAAAGGTTAAAAAATGGATCAAGTTCAATATTATGACGCCAATCTGATTGAAGGGCGCTCCATGACAATTATTTTAGATAACGGAAAACTGGAAAACATTTCCAGAAACAATACGAAAGGCGCCGGAATTCGAGCGCTTTGCCGCGGTTCCTGGGGCTACACCTCCATTGACGGCGAAACGGATTTGGAAGACGGCATTAAAAATGCCTCCGAATTGGCCGCATCCATGAACAGAAACACGCCCAAAGAAAAAGTGGTATTGGGGCCGGTTTCAAAAAACAAAATCGGGCCGATGCCGATAATTAAAAAGAATCCGGAAGACATCAGCATTGAAGAGAAAGTGGCGCTGCTCCGAGAAATCGAAACATATGCAAAAGCGGACGGCATAAAAAGCACCCGCGTTTCCTATTCGGAAGCCGTTTTGTCAACCAAATACATCAATTCAGAAGGAAATGAAAAAGAATACAATACCATCCGCAGCGGATTTTCCGTATCGGCTGTGGCATCCGACGGCGGCGTGTATCAAGCCGGAAGAGAAAGCCGATTCAACATTTCCGGCTATGAAATTTTTGACAAAAATGACCCGTTTGCTTTGGCACAAGAAGCGGCAAAAACGGCGCTTGACCTTTTGAAAGCCAAAACGCCGAAAGGCGGCGCGCTTCCGGTTATATTGGATCCCGAATTGGCCGGCGTTTTTACGCATGAGGCTGTCGGACACGCATCGGAAGCGGATTTGGTGCTTCAGAATGATTCCGTTCTGTCGGGAAAACTCGGAAAACAAATTGCGTCTTCGAAAATTACAGTCATTGATGATCCGACAATTCACGAATACGGTTACTATCCATTTGATGCGGAGGGCGCACCATCCGAAAAAACGATTTTGATTAAAGACGGGATTTTGAATTCATACATGCATTCCCGAGAAACCGCCGGCATTTTTGACAGTGTTTCTAAAAACGCTCGCGCTCAAGGATACGCCATGCCGGTTGTCCGTATGAGCAACACTTACATCGACAAGGGCGACGCTTCTTTTGAAGAAATGACAAAAGACATCAAAGACGGGATTTACTTAATCGGTTCCCGCGGCGGTCAGGTGAACACGGGCGAAGGCGTTTTCCAATTCAACGCCGAAAAAGGATATATTATCAAAAAAGGAGAAATCACGGATTTGGTACGCGACGTTTCTCTTTCCGGCCAAACGCTGGACATTCTGAATCAAATCAAAATGGTCGGAAAAGACTTGAAACTGCATGCCGGCCACTGCGGTAAATTCGGCCAGACCGTTCCCGTAACGGACGGCGCGCCGCACATATCCATTGAAAAAGCAACCATAGGAGGGGCTTAAAATGAGAAGCGGCAAACAATTTCCCGAAAACATATTGATGACGGGAGACATCAAATCCGGAATCGACGGCGTTTTGTCGTTGTCGGAAAAATGGGGTGCCGACGAAGCGGAAATTGTTTTTTCCATCGGGGAATCCACAAGCATCCAATTTAAAACAGATATTATCGAAACCGCTAAAAAAAATACAACAGCGGGATACGGCGTTCGAGCGGTTGTTGGCGGCGCCGTTGGTTTTGCCGGAACAAATGTCTTATCGAATTTGAAAGAGACCTTGAAAACGGCAATCGATTCCGCAAAAGTGATGGAGGCCGACCCGCTTTTCAAAAGTTTCCCGACAAAAACAACATACAAATCGGCGGACGGGCTTTACGACAAAAAAATCGAAGAAATGAGTTTGGATGAATGCATCGGCTGTGCCGCCGATATGATTTCCGGCGTAAAAAAAGTCGGAAACGTAACGCCAACCTCCGGCGGCTTTTCAAGAACGATTTCATATTTCTTAATCATGAACACAAACGGCTTAATCGGCGAAAAAAGAGGAACTGCCGCCTCCGGATTCGTCGATGTGACAACGGAGTCGGATGACGTTTCAACAGCTTACGACTATATAATTTCCAGAAAGAAAGAAATCGACTTCTCCGTCATCGGCACAAATGCGGCAGAGTTGGCGAAAAAATCACAAAAAGGAATAGCAATCGGAACTGAAAAATTACCGGTCATTTTCCATCCGTTTTCATTTGCCGACATTATTGAAAACACGCTGGAACCGTCAATTGATGCCGACAATGTTCAAAAAGAACGCTCAATGCTTGCGGGACGATTGGAAGAAGAAATCGCCGACTCAAAGCTGACGATTACGGATGACGGAACGCTCCCCGGCGGAATCGCAAGCGGGCCGTTTGATGACGAAGGCACGCCGACTCAAAAAACCGCGGTGATTGAAAACGGTATTTTGAAATCATATTTATACGACAGCTATACCGCCGGAAAAGACAATGTCAAAAGCACCGGAAACGGATATCGATATTCTTATTCGTCAGTCCCTTCCGTCGGCTTAAGCAATCTTGTCGTCAACTTCCCGACAAGCGATATTATCGCCGAAACAAAACGCGGCATTTATGTCAACACAATTATCGGCGCGCATACCGCCAATGAAATTTCCGGCGACTTTTCCGTAGAAGGTCGAAATGCATTTTTGATTGAAAACGGCGAACTGACAAAACCAATTAAATCCGTGATGATTTCCGGCAATATTTTCGATATGCTCAAAAATATAGACGGTGCGGGAACCGATAGTCGAAATGTCGGCGGAATTGTCACGCCCTCGATTCGTATTTCTGAAATGAGTGTAATCGGAGAATAATTTGAAAAATTGCAGTGAAATTTGCATTTATGAGTTTGCGGATGGACAGCTTTATAATGATTAAATTTCAATTTCCATGTATACATTTGACATAGGCAAACGGCTGCTGATTTGTGGCGAATCCGGCCGATTGTTTTTCGATGTGACTCATTTTTATTAATCGGTCCCGTTGACATGTTTAAGGGACTTTATCCGAAAATTTCGGAGTTGTCGGAAAGAAAATTTTAAAAAAAACGATGCCACATCTGTTTAAAAATGAATGAAAAAATGAACGGAGGGATACTTTGGTAAAGTACGTTTACATGTTTGGCGCAAGTCAAACAGAAGGAAAAAGCAATATGAAAGAATTACTCGGCGGAAAAGGTGCCAACCTTGCCGAGATGGCAAACTTAAATATTCCGGTGCCGCCGGGATTTACGATTTCAACCGAAGCCTGTACGCATTATTTAAAAAGCAAAGGCTTAACGGATGAGATGCGTCTGGAAATATTGAGTTCAGTTGAAAAATTAGAAAACTCAACCGGTAAAAAACTCGGTGACAATAAAGATCCGCTCCTCGTTTCTGTGCGTTCCGGCGCCCGCATTTCCATGCCGGGTATGATGGACACTGTTTTAAATTTAGGCCTGAATGATAAATCCGTTGTCGGTTTGGCTGAAAAAACCGGAAATGCCCGTTTTGCTTACGACTGCTACCGCCGCTTTATTTCAATGTTCGGCGATGTTGTTTTAGGAATCGAATTTAATGATTTCGAAAAAGTTTTGGAAGAACAGAAACGAAAATCAAAAATCGAATCTGACACCGACTTATCCGTAAACGATTTGAAAGAATTGGTGACGGCTTTTAAAGAAATTGTCAAAAAAGAAAAAGGATTTGATTTCCCGCAAGACCCTGAAAAACAATTATTCATGGCAATTAATGCTGTTTTTGATTCATGGAATTCCCCGCGCGCCAACACCTACAGAAAAATTAACAATATCTCCGGCGACTGGGGAACCGCCGTCAATGTTCAGTCTATGGTTTACGGGAATATGGGTGATATGTCAGGAACCGGCGTCGCTTTTACCAGAAATCCCTCTACCGGCGAAAACAAATTCTTCGGAGAATACCTCATCAATGCCCAGGGCGAAGACGTGGTGGCCGGCATTCGAACGCCGTCTGAAATTTCAACGCTGGAGCGGAAAATTCCAAACGCGTATAAACAATTAATCGACATCTGCCAAACCCTTGAAAAGCATTTCAGAGATATGCAGGATATTGAATTTACGATTGAAGAAGGAATACTCTATATGCTTCAGACCAGAAGCGGAAAAAGAACGGCAAAAGCCGCAACGAAAATTGCCGTCGATATGGTTGCGGAAGGATTAATTGACAAAAAAACCGCTATTATGCGCGTGACGCCGCAGCAGATTGACCAGATTCTGCATCCGATGATTGACCCGTCTGCCAAGCAGAATATCATTGCGAAAGGTCTGCCCGCCTCTCCGGGAGCCGCCGTCGGCAAAGTTGTTTTCACACCCGAAGACGCCGAACGGATGAAAGAAAACGGCGAAAAAATTATTCTTGTCAGAACCGAAACGTCGCCGGAAGACATCGGCGGCATGTATGTTGCGGAAGGTGTTTTAACCGTTCGCGGCGGAATGACTTCTCACGCGGCCGTCGTCGGACGCGGAATGGGAAAGCCTTGCGTCGTCGGATGCGGTGAAATCACGATTTCGACAGAAAGCAAAAAATTCTTTGTCGGCAGCATTGAAATTAAAGAATTGGATTATATTACAATTGACGGCAGCACCGGCTGCGTTATACTGGGCCAAATGCCTTTGATTCCGCCGGAAATCAGCAGCGAAATCGAAATTCTCTTGTCTTGGGGAGACAGTTTCCGTAAAATCGGCGTCCGCACCAATGCAGACACGCCCGAAGATGCTCAAAAAGCATTGGATTTAGGGGCGGAAGGTATCGGTCTTTGCCGAACGGAACATATGTTCTTTGCGGAAGACAGAATTCGAGCAGTCCGCGACATGATTTTAGCAGAAACAAAAGAGGAGCGCGAAAAATATTTGAACAAATTGCTTCCGATGCAGCGTCAGGATTTCCATGACATTCTGAGCGTTATGCAGGGAAAGCCGGTCACAATCAGATATTTAGACCCGCCGCTTCACGAATTCCTCCCAAAAGTTTATGAACTTCAGGCAGAGTTGGCTGAAATAAAAGAAAAGAACGCGCCGCAAAAAGAAATTGACAAAGTTGTCGGCATGATTAACCGTGTCGTGAATTTGCATGAATTGAATCCGATGCTCGGACATAGAGGCTGCCGTTTGGGAATTACATATCCCGAAATTTACAACATGCAGACGCGCGCAATTTTTGAGGCCGCCTGTCAGCTGGCAAAAGAAGGCATTGTCGTCAAACCGGAAATCATGATTCCGCTTGTCGGCCATGTCAAAGAATTGGAAATCACGCGAAAAGACGTGAACGAAACGGCTGAAGAAG
>JGI994J12354_10003451_pt1 | contig 14741 bp, 11 predicted proteins | sample IntmicLarv3ML3BL_FD_12354 | JGI IMG/M metagenome (IMG submission 12354)
CTGTAGGAGAACCGACAGGCTCGATGGTCGTTGACATCGGCGGCGGTTCGTCCGAGGTTGCGGTTATTTCACTTGGCGGTATTGTGGCAAAGAAGAGCGTCCGCGTTGCGGGTGACGAATTTGATTCGTCTATTCTCAATTACATCAAGAAAAAATACAACCTTCTTATCGGTGAAAGAACTGCTGAGGCTATCAAAACGACAATCGGCACAGCTTACCCGATGGAAACTGAAGAGTACATGGACATAAAAGGGCGTAACCTTCTTAACGGTTTGCCTGAAAACATGCGCCTTTCTTCGACAGAAGTTCGCGAAGCTTTGACCGACCCGCTTGCAGGAGTCATGGAAGCAATTAAAGCCACTCTCGAGCGTACTCCGCCGGAGCTTGCGGCGGATATTATTGAAAACGGTATCGTACTTACAGGCGGCGGAGCACTCCTTCGCGGGCTTGACAAGCTTATACAGCAAGAAACAGGAATTATCGTTAAGATTGCCGAAAATCCTTTGGATTGCGTTGCAGAGGGCACGGGAATTGTGGTCGAAAACTTTGACAAACTTGTCGGAGTTTTGGCTGATGCTGAATAATCATATAACTAAAATATATAACAGCACTAAACATTGAAAGACTTTTTCAAATCTCTTCGTTTCAAAATACTCGTCGGAGTTGTGGCTTTGCTTTTAGGTTTAATTATCTACGAGGCCTCGTCCGGCGGGTATTCGTCTGCCCCGAACAATGTTTTAAGCACGATTTTGTGGCCGTTTCAGAAAGCCTCTTCCTCGATAAGCGGCGGAGTGAGCAATGTTTTTGACAAGTTCATTCATGCTGACGAATACGAAGCTGAAAACGAGCAGCTTAAAAACGAAGTTGCAGAACTCCAGAAACAGTTAGCGCAAGCGCAGTCTGCCACGATAGAGAACGAGCAGCTTAAAACTATGCTTGGCATAAAAGAACAGCACGAAGATTTTGACCTTGTAAATGTTTCGGTTATCGGTCGCGACCAAAACTCACTTTATGGTTCGTTTACAATCGACAAGGGCTCGCTTGCGGGGATAACCCCCGACTGTCCCGTCATAACTGAAAACGGACTGGTGGGCAAGGTGGTAGAAGTGTCTTTGACCACCTGTCGAGTGCAAACCATGCTCTCGCCCGAGTTCGGAATTGCCGCTTACGTTCCGCGAACATTAGAGGTCGGACCGGTAAGCGGTATCGACAATGACCTTATAGCGCTGTCGTATCTCGCTCATGGAACGGCGGTCAAGCCTGCCGACATAGTCATGTCAAGCGGCTCTGCAGGAGTGTTCCCCGCGGGGATTAACATAGGTGTCGTTACCGAACTTCAAGCAGAAAGCAACGGCATAACTACTCGCGCGGTTATAAAGCCGTCGGTAGATGTGCGTAGCATAAAAAGCTGTTTTATCATCAAAAACTTTGCCGGAAAGGCTGAAAGCTGATGGAGAAAGCTAGCAAACAAGCTATACTAAAGTGGACGGTGTATGCCGCCACTTTGGTTTTGTTTTCGGCGTTCAGCACTACTCCCGGCTTCTTCGAACTTTGGGGAGTTAAGCCGTTTTGGGTTGTTCCGCTTTGCGTGTGCATTTCAATGCACGAAAACGAAAAAACAGCAGCCATAATCGGCGGCCTTGGCGGAGCATTAATTGCAGTTACAAGCAACCGATTTATCGGCTTTTACGCCGCCATGCTTGTCGCCATATGCGTTGCAATTTCGCTTTTTACAATGTACTATGTGAAAAATTCACTTCTGTGGGGCGCGATTTTCACTCTCGGAACATCCGTCCTGCTTCTTGGGCTTGACTGGGTCTTTTGGGATGTAATTTGGAACGGAAGAGAAAGCCTTTTCACGCTTCAAACGCAATATCTTCCGCAGATTGCGTACACTACGGCTCTGGCACTGCCCGTGTACTTTTTAGTAAAATTTTATTATAAAAAATTGGGAACCCCGATAGAATAAATGGCAAAACAGAAAAAAACAGGAATAAAGCTTCGCTTTTTCATAATAAACGCCCTTTGCATAGTTTCACTTGTAACAGGGTTTGTTTTGCTTATGGTCACACAGATTGTGCATGGTTCTGAAAACTTAGAGAAATCTGCTTTATACACTGAAATATCCTATGTCGTTCCCGCCGTTCGCGGCGAGATTTACGACCGCTATGGCGAGGTTTTCGTAACGAATAATGCTGTGCTTAACCTTGTAATACGCAAGCCGTTTATAAACAGCAACGGCGAAAACGAGCTTCTTAAAAAGCTTATCGAGCTTTTCGGAAAAGAAAAATCCGAGTATGCCGAGGACATTCCCATCACCAAAACTCAGCCGTTCGAGTTCGAACCCGACCGCGAGGACGATGTGGAAAAGCTGAAAAAGCTCCTCAGACTCGGAAGCTATGCAACGGCGGAGGATGTTCTTACAGAGCTTAAATCAAGATTCGATATTGGCACAGGCGATGCTTTGCTTGACCGCAACATTGCCTGCCTTCGGTGCGACATGCTCGCCATAGGTTATAGCCGTTATCAGCCGTATACCTTTGCGATTGATGTGACGACCGCCATTATTGCTATAACTAAAGAGCAGTCGGGAATTTTTGCGGGCGTTATGGTGGAAGAATCCGCCCAGCGCAGCTATGTGAACAATTCGGTTGCCTCCCACATAATCGGCGATATCGGGGCAATGGATGAGGCAGAGTACAAAGTCAACAAGGACAATGGCTATTCACTTGCCGATCTTGTCGGAAAAAGCGGAGTGGAAAAAGCTTTCGAGGATCAGCTTAGAGGAACGCAGGGGCGCAGGACAATCACGCAGAACGTGAAAAACGAGGTGGTAAAAGTCGAAGACAGCATGCTGCCGAAGCCCGGGAACAACATAACTCTTACTCTTGACAAGCGCTTTCAAGAAGAGGTGCAGAAAATCGTTGCGGACTATGTTGTATGGTGCAAAACGCAGTCAAGCGGAGCGAACATTAAAGGCGGCTCGGTTTCAATAGTTGACCCGAACACGGGCGAGGTTTTGGCTTTGGTGAACTATCCGACATATGACATAAATGAATATAAGAAGAATTATAAAGAGGTAAGCACCGCCGAGGGAAACCCTCTGTTTAATCGTGCTCTTTTGGGGCTATACCGTCCGGGAAGTACGTTTAAGACGGTCATAGCTGCTGCAGCAATGAACTCGAACGAACCCGAGGGAGAGGTCATAGGCAGGTCAAGCACAGTGCATTGCGGGCATGTATATCGTTATTATGCCCCGGGGTATCAGCCCAAGTGCCTCGGCACGCATGGGAACATCAGCGTGGTGAATGCTCTGAATGTTTCCTGCAACATATTTTTCTATGATGTAGGACGTCGATGCGGTATTGACCGCATCGAAAAATATTCCAATTTGTTTGGTCTTGGTGTGAATAATGGTTTCGAGCTTCCCACAGAAACAGGACATGCTTCAAGCCCTAAAGTTAAAGAAGATTGGTCACCCGGTGACGTTATACAGACCGCTATCGGGCAGAGCGAGAACAGCTTTACTCCGCTTCAGCTTTCGTCGCAGGCGATGGTTCTTGCGAACCAAGGTACGCGGTATAGAACTTCTATTATCAAAGAAATAAACTCTTATGATAAGCTTAATCAGCCGGTGCTGTTCGCGCCGCAGGTGCTTAGCCAAATTGATGCTCCCGAATATGTGTTTAATACTATTAAAGACGGAATGGTTAAAGGGGCGTCTTATGGCCAGCCTTACGGCGGTGTCAGCACAGCGGGAACCATGGCATGGAAGTCGGGAACTCCGCAGATAAGCGATACACGTTTTAACTCGGCCACTGTCGGGTTTTATCCGGCAGAAGCGCCGGAAATAGCCATTGGGATGATGATGGAAGAGGGTGACTTCTCTCGTTATATCATGCGACCGATTGCCGCCGCTTGGGACAGAGTGAAAGCGGCACGCGCGGCAGAACAGGGGGCGAATAATGTATCTTAAATCGGTCGAACTTCTTGGGTTCAAATCTTTCCCCGATAAAACCGTCCTCGAGTTTCCCTTGGGGATGTCTGCTGTTGTTGGACCAAACGGTTCGGGCAAAAGCAATATTTCTGATGCAATTCTGTGGGTCATGGGCGAAGCAAGCGCAAAAGCTTTGCGCGGCGGCAAGATGGAGGACGTCGTGTTCTCGGGAACTCCCACCCGCAAAGGTCACGGCTTTGCACAGGTAACGCTGACATTTGTCGGCGCGACAGCGTTTTTCGGCTATCCCGACGACGTGCTTGCGGTAACGCGTAAGTACTTTCGAAGCGGCGAGTCCGAGTATATGATTAACGGACAAAACGTCCGCCTTCGCGATATAAACGAGCTTTTCATGGACACGGGTCTCGGAAGAGACGGCTATGCCATGATTGGGCAAGGACGAATTGCCGAAATTGTCGGGGCGAAATCAAGCGAGCGCCGCGAGATTTTCGAACAAGCGGCAGGAATTGCAAAGTTCCGCTATCGCAGGCACGGGGCGCAAAGAGAACTTGACACGGCAGAGGACAATCTTGTCCGCCTACGTGACATTCACGCAGAGCTTTCCGCGCGCGTTGGACCGCTTAAAACGCAAAGCGAGAAAGCGAAGAAATATCTTGTGCTTGCAGAGCAGAAAAAGTCGCTTGAGCTTGCTATAATGCTCAAAAGCCTTGACCGCAAGCGACAGGATACGAAAGACCAAGACGACAGAATATTCCTTGCCGCAGAGCAGGAAAAAAGCTTTAAGTCAGCAGAAGAGCGTCTTGAAACAGAGATTGACGGTTTCACGCAAAAAGAGGGGCAGATAAAACTCGACCTCGATGGTATACGCGACAAGCGCGAAAATCTTGACGGAGAAAAATCGTCAATTTCACAGAAAATCGCTGTGCTACAGAACGAAACCGAGCACTGCGATACAGAGAAACAGCGCATTTCAGAAGAAATCAACAAACTCTCGCTTTCAAGCGATGAGTTTGCAAGCCAAAAGGCAGAACGCGAAGAGAAAATCGCGGCGATAAACGACGCGATTTCAAAACAGCAAGACAAAGCGAACGCTGCTGAAAAAGAGCTTTTGAGTTTCACCGAAACATCTGACGGAGCACAGTCCGAACTTGAGAGAGTCCGCGGAGATATAGCGGGCAAGACTTTGTTAAAAACCAAAGCCGACCTCACAGCGCAAGGTGCGAAAGCGAACACTGAGGCACTAAGCGCAAAGCTTTCCGACTTAAACGAGAGCGTTACATATAAAAAATCCGAGCTTGAAGTTTTGGCTACGCAAAAAGCCCAAGCGGCAAAAGAACTCGAAACACAGCAGGAAAAGAAGCAAAGCATCGAGAACAGCCTCGGCGGCTATCGCCTTAAACTTTCCACCCGCAAGGAAAATCTTTCCGCTTTGGCGGCGAAGCTTACCGATTACGAGAGCAAAGCGCAAAAGCTTGTTGCTCGGCGCACTGCTCTTATCGACCTCGAAAAAAATAACGAGGGAGTTTCCTATGCCGCAAAATCGGTGATGTCCGCCGCGGCAAGCGGCCGCATTTCAGGAATCCACAGCAGTTTGGGACAACTTATTGACGTTCCCGCTGACTATTCTACTGCCATTGAAATCGCTCTCGCTTCTGCAATTGGCAACATAGTTGTCGAAAGCGAAAACGATGCGAAACGAGCAATTGCATTCCTGCGCGATACGAATGCCGGGCGCACTACATTCATGCCGATAACCTCGATAAAGCCGAATGTGCTTGACTTGCGAGGTTTTGCGGGTCTTGCTGAACATCGCTCTTTTGTTGGATTGGCGTGCGATTTGATTGATTGTGATGATAAATATCGGAATATTGTCGAGAACCTTTTGGGAAAAACAGTCGTTGCCGATGACCTTGATAGTGCCTCTGAAATTGCTAAAAAGTACGGTTATCGCTTTAAGATTGTCACGCTTGACGGACAGGTCATCAATGCCGGAGGCTCGTTCACAGGTGGCTCGAAAGGCAAATCGACAGGAGTGCTCAGCAGAAAAGGCGAGATTGCAAAGCTTACCGAACAGCTTGAAAACATGAGAACCGCTGTGGCTCCGCTTAAAGCGGATTACGAAAAAGCGCAGGCAACAGCCGCCGAGCTTGAAGCATATCTTCGCGGCGCAGAGAGCGAAATCATCACGGCGAACGAAAACATAATCCGTGCAGAGTCCGAGTTCAAAGCGGTTTCAGCACGCTCCGCCGACATAGAGGGCATAATTTCTTCGTTTGAAAAAGAGATTTCAGAAGCAGAGAGCGGGATAAAATCAGAGAGCGAAAAGGAAACAACCTCGCGGTCGGAAGAGAAAGAATATGCAGAGCAGTTGTCCGTGCTTGAACAAAAATTGTCCTTGCTGTCTGCTGATAATGCGGACTTTGAAACTATGCGCACAGGACTTTCGGATGCTTTGTCAGAAGCCAAAGTGGCTCTGTCAAAGCTTCAGGCAGAGCTTGCAACAGAGCAGTTCTTGCTGTCCGAACTTGACAAGAGCGACGGTGAAAGAGCTTCGCAAAAAGAGATTTTAGCAAAACAAATTGAGGACGTAGAAAAGAAAAAAGAAGAGATAGAACTGCAAATTGCCGCCGAAACAGAAAAGCGCGACAATTTTGTGGTTGATTATTCTGAATTTGACGAAAAAATTGCGGATCTCCGCAAGGAGAGTTTGGATATAGAGGGCGAAATTGTCAAGCGCAGAAGTGAAATTCGCGGGATTTCGAAAAACCTTGTTGATGCCGCCGCAGAAATCGCCAGACTTTCAGAGCAGAAAAATTTGATAACTCACGACAGCGAGATTATTATTGCGAACATGTGGGAAGAGTACGGAATTACTCCACCCGAGGCTGCGTTCATTGCTGACGAAATCGGGCCGCTTCCGCAGGCTCAGAAAGAACTCGCGGCAATGAAGAGCAAGATTAAGTCGCTTGGAAGCATAAATATTGATGCTATCGAAGAGTACAAGCAAATCGGAGCGAGATTTGAAACGCTAAGCTCGCAGCTTGAGGATGTGGAAAAAAGCAAGGCACAGCTTTTACAGCTTATTTCAGAACTCACGTCCGACATGCGGAAGATTTTCCTCGAAGCATTCACAGGAATAAATCAGAAATTCGGCGAGATATTCACCTCGCTCTTTGGTGGAGGTACAGCCAATCTTCGGCTTGCCGACCCGGAAAATCCGCTTGAATGCGGCATTGAAATTAACGTTTCTCCGCCGGGGAAAATCATAAAAAATCTCTCTTCACTAAGCGGAGGGGAACAGGCGTTCGTGGCGATTGCGATATATTTTGCTATTCTTAAAACTCGCCCTTCGCCTTTCTGTGTGCTTGACGAGATTGAGGCAGCACTTGACGATGTAAACGTTAACAAATTTGCCACATACTTGAAAACGATGACTGATAATACTCAGTTTATCGTCATAACTCACCGCCGCGGAACTATGGAAGCGGCCGACCTCTTGTACGGAGTTACCATGCAAAACGAGGGTGAAAGCAAGCTTTTAAAGCTTAACAGCGCACCTGAAGAATAAACAAAACAAGGAGAAAATCATGAAAAAACCAATCAAATTTCAAATAAACCTCGGAGAGGAAGACAGTACCCAACTGATTACCGACCTCGGCAATGGCCAAGTGGGCATTGTTCATGACAGCGAGTATCACGATGACCTTTTCATAGTGGACATCAATGACGGTAAAATCTCGTGGATGGTTGAACGCTTTGACTTTTTCGGCGGTGTAACAGTTCCGTTTTTCGATGAGAACGCGCTGTATGCATCTTTTATAGGTGACCCGAAAAAGTTAAAAGAAAACCCCTTTGCGCCGCGTACGCAGACGTTTTGCGCGTTTGAACCTGATACAGGCAAGCAGTTGTGGGCGTGCTCGATGGGCAACGGTCAGTACCAGTTTATGGTTCCGCCCGCGATGACGAAAACGCACATTGCTTCGGTGAATTCAAACAACGACAAGATGACTATAATCAGCAAGGATAAAGGCAAAAAGACGCATAAAGTTAAGCTTGAACATGGTATGTCTGATTACGAGCCGTATTTGCTTACATGGGGCGAGAAGCTTGTAACTATCGGAAATGTCAAGAGAACAAAGCAGTTTGCTTTCGACGTTTATGACCCCGCAACTGAAGAAGTTTTTGTCGAAACTCTCGGCATATTCCCTGATAAAGGCGAAAAAGATATAATTGACGGAATAGACCCGTTTATCATTGGCGATTGCCTGTATTTCACCACAAAAAGAGGGCTTTTTTGCAAGTATAATCTTGCGGAAAAGAAAATCGTTCAGCATCAGCTTGTAGAAATTGTTGATGGCTATTCGCCGCGTTACAAAGAAAAAGTAATGTTCCATGAGGGCTTAGCATGCTTCGTTATGTCCTATCAGGACATAACTTATAGCTACGTTTATGACATAGAAAAAGACACTTGCGAAGTGAAAACGTTCAAGCTTGACAATTGGTGGACTCAGCTTTATGACGGCAAATGCTATCATCTTTCGAAAAAGGGATTGGTAGAGGTGGATTTCCTCGGCGATGGCTCGTCAAGAGAGATTCTGCTTGAAGATTGGGATAAGCACATCACCAGCACTTTCCTAAGTTGCAGCAAAAGCGGCGAAGAATGGCTGATAGAGGACGGGAAACTGTTGGTTATGCCGAGTTCGAAGAAAAACAAAATTCATACCACAGGCAATCTGATTTGCTGGGAAATATAAAAATAAACCCTCCGAATTTTCGGAGGGTTTATTTTTATATTTGGTTCTTCGTCTGCAAATAGATATTTTCAACTAAGTCAGCCGCTCTGTCCCGTATTCGCTTGGGCTGGGCCATGAAAAACTCTATGGTAGGCTTGCCTTTCTTGATATTCCAAAGCCCTGCTATCTGCCCATTCACAGCGATTGTCGGAAGGCATATGCCCGAACTTAGTATGACCGATTTTTTATATTCCGTCGGCAGGATTGAACCTCTCTCTGTATATGACACGACAATCGGGTCAAAGCCCGAAAGCAACGTCAGCTCCGGGATTTCGCCCATGTCCGAGGCGTTTTCAATGTAGTAATAAACGCTTCCAGCATGCTCGAACCGCGAGTATTCTTCTAAATCAAGAGCAGCCAGCTCGTGCTTTCGCTCTTTCAAAAGTCCGAAAAACCATGCTGCATCCGAGAGAGTAGCAGGTCCGTAAGCAGAAATAAATCTGCGGAATAAATCCGGCAGAACCTCTGCCGCTGTTTGGGTTGGCTCTGCGGCAATCAAGTCGAAGTCGCGGCTCTTCATGTTGCGAAAAGCAACTCTGCCAAGTCTTGCCAGCTCGCAAAAAATTCCTCCCCACGGCGAAAATGCGTTGTCAATAGTCGCTTGGTCATAGTCGTACGCGAATATGCGGCGCATTTCAGCACGAGAGTGCACTCCGTCTTCCATAAGACTGACTGCCCTCTCTGCAATCTCTTCGTACTGTTCGCCAAAGCGCCATTCGCCCGGATGGAGTGCAAGTAAAGTCGGCAAATCTTCGAAGGCTACGCCGTGCAGTGTGCCGCGATAAAGCCACGTTTTGGTGAGCGAATCTTTCCAGTCCTCTAAGTCTGCTCCTCTGATTAGAGCAGAAAAAGCGACATTGCGGTGAAACCAACAGTGCAGACCCAAAAGCTCGTGAGAAAGCTGAGTTATATCCTCGCATTTCCGCGATAGATACAACCCATGCATGCGCTTTCGTAAGATTCGCTCTGTGATTTTGTCCATTTCAGTAGACTAATCCTGTAAGATTTTTTCAACAATAAATCTCGGGCGGCCTTTGACCTCTGAATATATCTTGCCGATATATTCGCCGACAATTCCCGTGCATAAAAGCTGAAGCCCTCCGATACCCCAAATCGAGGCAATGGTAGATGCCCAGCCGCCGCTTATGTCGAAAAACACCTTGCGAATTATGGCATATATGACAAACGCCAAGCTAAGCACAAAAATGAAAAATCCGATAGCAGTAATAAGCCGCAAAGGCTTTATGCTGAACGAGGTTATCCCGTCAATAGCAAGCGAAAGCATCTTGTGTAATGGGTATTTGCTCTCTCCTGCAAAACGCTCTTTTCTGGTGTAATACACGCTTTCAGACTTGTAACCCACAAGCGGAACAAGCCCGCGCAAAAAGAGGTTCACCTCTTTGAAATCCATCAAAGTTTTCAGAGCATCCGATGACATAAGACGATAGTCAGCGTGATTGTAAACGCTGTTCACCCCAAGCGAGCGCATGACTTTGTAAAAAGCCACCGCAGTTCCGCGCTTGAAACCGCTGTCGGTTTTGCGGGAAGAGCGCACTCCGTAGACCACCTGAACGTCGTCATCATTGTAAAGCTTTAGCATCTCGTCAATCGCGTCCAAGTCGTCCTGCAAGTCGGCATCAAGCGATATGCATACATCGCAGTTGTCTTTGGCATAGTCAAGTCCCGAAAGCAGAGCGCTTTGGTGCCCGAAATTCCGCGACAGCTTAAGCCCCATGACGCGGCTGTCCTCTTCGTGAAGGCTCTCTATTATCTGCCACGTTTCGTCCTTGCTTCCGTCGTTAATGTAAAGCACACGACTCTCAGAAGAGATTGCGCCTGCTGAAACAAGCGAAGAGAGCTTTTCTAAAAGCTGTCGGTTTGTTTCCGGCAGAACTTCTTTTTCGTTATAGCAAGGCACAGCGAGTATAAGTTTTGGAGTTATATTCATTTGTTTTTCCGTTTCTTTTTAATAATTAAAATTATTACTGTCAGTATAACACCGATTACCAAAAGGTATGGCAAAAGATAGATAAACACGATTACTATGCCGTTTAAGAAATCTAAAGCTATGCTGAACGAGTCGGCGAAAGCCCCGCCGAAGCTTGTTCTGCTTTCGGGAACGTTTTGCTTCGGAAGCTGGAACTTGACCGTGAATGTGGCAAGTGACACGAGATTGTCATATTTCTTAAGCGTTCCTGTAAGGCTTTCGATTTGCCCGCGTACGTCTGCAAGCTCGCGCTCGATTGTAAGCAGGTCAGAGAGATTTCCGCTTTTCGAAAGAAGTTCTAAAAGCCGAGCCTCTTGTATTTTAAGCGTCGAAAGGCGACCCTCTGTGTCGAAGTAGCTTTCGGTTACGTCCTCGCCGTTTTCCGATTTGTTTACGACAGCGCCGACACTTTCAACAACTTCTTTGAACGAGCCGACTTTGTCCGCGGGAATTCGATAGATAATTGTGGCATCCTTGTATTGCCCATCGTCATTGCGTCCGCCGAATTTGAGGCTTGAAACAAATCCATCGGACTTTGCAGTAGCCTCTTCCAAAGTCTTCGCTGCAATGTCAATGTCGTCCGCCTCGACCGTGAAGTCGTATGTGAAAATCACTTTGCGTTCGGGCATAGCAACACCGCCTCCGCCGCCTGTGGCAGTTTCGCCTTCGGCGAGGGCGGTATCTTCGGCTCTGTTGTATTGAGCCTCATCGCTTGTGTCATGTTTCGGTGCATAATACATCATTTTAGATGATTCTGAACTGCAAGCGGACAGGACAAGCACCAGACTGAGAATAGCAACAATAATACCAAGCTTTTTCATAGTTTTTTTCCTTTTTTGATGGATGGAATTCCAATAAAAACAAAACATATACCCAAAGCAATCAGAACAACAAAGCCCAAAACCATAGGAATATTGCGCACGACCTCGAAAAACTTAGCAAAATTTTCAGGTTTTAAGAACAAAAGCGCTCCGACCGCTGCCGAAACGAGAGCAAGCACGAGCACCGCGCCCGCGGCTACGTCCTTTGCAATGAAAACATATTTTGAATAACCCTCGGATTGTCCGTCGCCAAGAGCTTCTATCGCAGTGTTTAGTCCCTCGGCGGTGAATATAGCGCCGAATAAAAGCAAAAGAATGCTCCACTCGATACGCGACAGTCCGAATACTGCGCCGAGATATGTCACAGCCGCGGCGACAGAAATATGAATACGCATGTTCCGCTCTGTTCTCACACAAGAGTAAAAGCCGCGGAATGCGTATCGGAATGATTTTATGAGCGAGCGGATTTCGCCTCTTTTTGGTTTCATCGTGTTTCACCAAGAGATTTAAGAATATTTTCTTCCTTTTCGCGCATTTCACGCTCGTTCTCTGCCGAGGTTTCGTGGTCATAGCCTAACAGATGAAGGCAGGAATGCACGGTCAAAAAAGCGAGTTCGCGGCTTCCCGAGTGCCCGTATTCCTCTGCCTGAAGCATGGCACGCTCTGCATTAATTACGATATCGCCTAAAATGGAGTATCCGCTTGCGGGGTCAATGTCATAGTCGTTTCCGTCAAAGGTCGGGAACGACAGCACGTCCGTCACAGCGTCCTTGCTCCGATAGGTTTTGTTAAGCTCCCTAATCTGTTCGTTATCGACAAAGCAGACAGAAACGAGAGCATTTCTGTCGAAGTCTTCAGCTTTAAGCACAGCCAAACAAGCCTTCCGAATGAGAGCGTTCGTTCTGTTCTCAATTCGGACAGTTTTTTGATTATTGCTTATTTCAACTTTTACTTGATGTGTCATATGTGTTATAATAGGCTTGGAACTTTTTCCAAGCCTATTATAACACATTTTCATAGTAAAATCAAGATTATGGAAGAATCAGCGAGGCGATAAACGGAATTGTGATAATAGACACAAGAGTGCTCGTCGCTACAAGTTTCGCGCCAAGCCGCTCGTCAGCGCCGAAAAGCCCCGCAAGGATTGCCGTATTGCCCGCCGCAGGACAGCAGGCAACTATAATCAGAACAGAAGCAATCGTGCTATCTAAAGGCACTCCAAAAATAGACAGGAGTTTGAATATTCCAATCATTACAAGCGGTACGGCGACAAGCCGTAAAGCAAGGCAAAGATACATTTTCGTATCTTTCAAAGCTTCTAAAATATTCGCACGCGAAAGATAGCAACCGATTACTATCATCGCAAGCGGAGTGTTCATCGCCGCAATGCTTGTAACAGGAGTAAGCAACAGTTCAGGCAGATTTATGCGGCAGAAATAGAGCACGCAAGAAACGAAAACGCTGAACACAGCAGGGTTAAGCATTGCCTTAGCAATGCTCTTTTTGCTCGTCTTACCCGTGTAGAGCCACACTCCGAACGTCCACATGATGATGTTCATGGCGGCAATGTAAGCAGAGCCGTAGAACACGCCTGTATTACCAATGACAGCTTTCAGCAGGGGAATTCCCATAAACCCGCAGTTCGAAAATATGACGGAAAACCGCAGAACTTTCTGTCGAGCAGTGCTTTTATCGCGGACGAACAGAAAAGAGAGCAGTATTCCCACCCCATGAGTTAAAGCAGCAAGTCCAAAAGCTATGAAAAATCCTACCGCTTTGCTTCCTTCGAAAGGAATGGCAAAAGCTTCAAGCATAACGCACGGAGTTACTATATAAGCAAGTATGGCGGAGATTTGTCTTGTGCCTTTGACAGACACAAGACGGGCTTTATCAGCGATAAAGCCCGTGCTCATTAAGATAAAAAGAATTAAAACCTGCTTGCCGATAACAAGAATTTGTGTTTGCATAGCATTGTATTTTGGTGAAAGCCTTAAGTTGTTCGCTAGTAAAGTAGATTGCTGTTACTGACCAAATCGCCTCCGGGTGCTACCCGGTTAGTGCTCTTCGTGCAGATTGTGTTTTACTCTCGCCTTGACCTCTGCCTGCTTGGCATTATTGAAACGGTCAACTGTTCCGACAAGGTATCCTGTAATGCGGCGAATTCTCTCAAAGCCTTGCGCTCCGTCGTTCTCGTCGCGTCCGCATTTCGGGCACTCGTTATCGATTATTCCGTTGTACCCGCACACAGGGTCGCGGTCAACAGGGTGGTTGATGCTGCCGTATCCAATGCCCTTTTCTTTCATGTAACGAATAACCTTTTCGAATGCCTCGAGGTTCTTCGCAGGGTCGCCGTCAAGCTCGATATAGCTTATATGCCCTGCGTTTGTCAAAGCATGATAAGGCGCTTCTAAATCAATCTTCTTAAAAGCAGAAATCGGATAATGCACAGGAACGTGGAAACTGTTCGTGTAATAATCTCTGTCAGTAACTCCGTCGATTTCGCCGTAGCGTTCTTTGTCCATGCGGACAAAGCGACCTGAAAGTCCTTCTGCGGGAGTAGCAATAAGGCTGAAGTTAAGTTCTGTCTGCGCTGACTTTTCGTCAGCAAGCTTGCGCATGTGCTCTACGATTTTGACGCCAAGTTCTTGCGCCTCTGCGCTTTCGCCGTGGTGCTTTCCGACAAGAGCGGTCAAGCATTCGGCAAGACCAATAAAGCCAAGGGTAAGAGTTCCGTGCTTTAATATCTCGCCAATCTCGTCGTCGGGACCAAGCTTTTCACTGTCCATCCATACGCCCTGTCCCATAAGGAAAGGATAGTTTCGCACCTTTTTGCCCGCTTGAATTCTGAATCTGTGCAAAAGTTGGTCGAATACAAGTTCGACCTTCTCTGTAAGGCTTTCGAAGAACTTATCCATGTCCCCATGAGCTTCAATCCCAAGACGAGGAAGGTTCACAGATGTAAAACTCAAGTTGCCTCTGCCGAAAGTAGTTTCCCGAGTTTTGTCGTAAGCATTTGCCAAAACACGAGTACGGCAACCCATGTAAGCAACCTCTGTCTCCGGTTTTCCGGGAGTGTAATAGGGGAGGTTGAACGGAGCGTCAAGAAAGCTGAAGTTCGGGAACAGGCGAATTGCTGACACCTTGCAAGCAAGCTTGAAAAGGTCATAGTTCGGGTCGCTCTC
>JGI994J12354_10003452_pt1 | contig 14730 bp, 12 predicted proteins | sample IntmicLarv3ML3BL_FD_12354 | JGI IMG/M metagenome (IMG submission 12354)
CGGGGGTCACCATCAATGAGAACGCCGACCCGGACGTGGTGCGGGATATGCTGCTGGGCTTGCGGGAGGCCTACCCCGACCGTCCGCAGTTCCGCCACGCCGAGGGCAACAGCGCGGCACATCTCAAGGCCTCTGCGATTGGCTCCGGCGTGACCGTGATCATTGACGGGGGAAAGCCGCTGCTGGGGGTATGGCAGGGCATTTATTTCTGCGAATTCGACCCACCGAGAAACCGGAAATTTTATGTGATGACGGAGGGGGTATAATGAAAGTATCTCCGACCCGCACAAGCGCGACGCATACGGGAAAATTGTAAAAGCGTGGTGTGAAGAGAACGGCATTGCATACAAAGACGAGTTTACTTAAAAGAAAAAGGAGAAATTAAAATGATTTTGGACACACTCGAAGCCATCCGCACCCGCTATTCCTGCCGGGCCTTTATCGACAGGCTCCCTTCCGATGGAGCTCTGGATGAAATCGCCAAGGCCGCCGTCGCCTCGCCCAGCGGGATGAACCGCCAGTTTTGGCGGGTGATTGTCGTGAAAAACAAGGAGCTACTCGCCGAGCTGGAGGCGGAGGGGATGAAAAACATGAACCTGATGCCGGACAAAACCATGTATGAGCGGATCATGTCGCGGGGCGGGAAGCTGTATTACAACGCGCCCTGCATGGTGGTGGTTCCGGTCGCGAAAACCGAACCCGCCGGGGCGGAGCTTTTCGACTGCGGCATTGTTTCGGAGAATATTGCGCTGGCAGCGACTGCGCTGGGCGTCAACAGCCTGATCTGCGGACTCGCGGCGTTCTCCTTTTCGGGAGAAAAGGGCGAGGAATTCAAGAAACGGCTGGGCTTCCCCGAGGGCTATGAGATCGGTATTGCGGTGCTGCTGGGCTACGCCGAAAATCCCGGTGGGAAGCCGCATGAGCCGGACTTAGACAAAATTTCATGGATTGAATAGAGGGGGTGTTTTCACGATGAATCCAAGTTTGCAGCGAAAACTCGTGCTGTTCGTGCAGAACGCGCAAACGATCAAGGGGGAGTTCCGGTGGCAGGATACAGCAGTCAAACAGCTGGCGGCGCTCCTTTATGCGCTGGAGGGACGGCCGGTTGATTGTGACGCGATCCGGGACGCGCAGACACAGATAAAGGACAATACGGGTGCTTTTTCGGCCTTTCGCGGGAGTGTGGCCCTTTCCATCGCCGCGCTTCTGTCGCTCAGCGGCAACCGGGAAACTTTATTTTCCGATACCCTCCGTGTGTATGAACTGCTGAAAAAGACGAAGCTGCGTTCCTCCGATTTTCTTGTTGTGGCCGCCTATCAAATTGCGGCGCATGGAAAACCCGAGGAGTATCCGCGGATTGTGGAGCGTACACGCGCGTTTTATGAAGCCATGAAAGAAAAACACTGGTTCTTGACGGGAGAGGACGACTATATCTTTGCCGCCATGCTGGGATTGTCCGGGATGGATGTGACCGACGGCGCGGCGCGCATGGAGCAGATTTTTAGCCGGCTCAAACCGGAATTTCGGGACAAAAACAGTGTGCAGGCTTTGTCACAGGTGCTGGTTCTCGGTGAAAACGGACCCAATACGCCGGAGCGCATTCTCGTTTTGCGCGACGCGCTGAAGGCGGAGAAAATAAAGATGGACAAGACATACACGCTGCCGTCTCTCGGTGTGCTCGCCCTGCTTCCGGTTGACACGGAAACCATTGTCCGGGAAATCGGGGAAGCGCAGCCTTTCCTCCGCGAGCAAAAGGGCTTCGGATCGTTTTCGGTTGATACACAGACGCTTCTTTTGTTTTCCGCGGCCCTTGTCGCGTCCGCGCACACGGAAAATTTGAAGGACAGCGTCTTGACGGCATCACTCGCCACGAGTATTCTCAATATCATCATCGCGCAGGAGGCGGCCATGATCGCCGCGGTTTGTGCCAGCTCCGCCGCCGCCGCGTCGGCGGCCAATTAAAAATCATTGAGGAGGAAAAACCATGCCGCATATTGTGATTAAAACCATCAGCGGGCCAAGCCCAAAACAGCTTCAGGAGGCTGCCGAGCAGATCGCCGCCGTGGTCAATCAGACGATGGGGAAGCCGGAAAAATATATCTCCGTCTCGGTGGAGGAATATTCCTTCGGCGAGTGGGAGGGCGTCTACAATGAGTTCGTCAAGGACAAGGACAACGTTCTCGTCAAGCCGGGCTATACCAACCCGAAAACGTTTGGGTGAGGGAAAGAGATCCGCGCAAAAATCGGAAAACAGCCGGGCGATACGGTTCGGGGAACCATACGGGAGAGGGAGGGTGAACCTATGCCGAAATATCGAAAAATGCTCAGCGACATAGACGCGCCCTACTTGCAGTCGCTGATGCGGCTGATTGAAACCCAAAGCAAAACGACGCTGGCCAACTGGGGGATCGAGTATGCGCGGGCCTATATTCTGCCGATTTATGAGAGGGCCTATCCGGAGGACAAAAGACCCCGGAACGCGCTGGAGGCCGCGGAGGAATGGCTGGCGGGGAAGGTGAAGCTGCCCTATGTGAAAAACATCATTCTAAACGAGTGTCACGCGGCCGCCCGTGAGGCGGAGGGAACCCCTGCCGCCCAGGCGGCGGCCCGAACCTGTGGACAGGCCGCCGCGACCATCCACACGCCGACCCATTCGTTGGGGCTTGCGCTGTACGGCGCCCTCGCCGTTGCCTATGATAAGTTGGGCGTGGAGGCCGGTTGGGACGCGCTTTTATCGGCCGCGGCGGAGGAGTGCGCCAAAATGGAAGCTGCGCTTCGGGCGGTCGCGGTGGAAGATGAACCGAATCCGGCGAAGATCAATTGGAATTGTTAGCGATGTACGGAAGGAGGAATAAAAATGGCGAAGAAAAGCTATAACGAAAAACTGAACAGCCCCGGCGATCTTCCGAAGATTGAGGATTTGTCCGAGAAGCCGGAGGCGGTAAAACGTATGGGCGGCGCGAAAATGCTGATTGCCGCGCCCCTTCAGTACAATGAAATCGTGTCGAAGATCCCGGAGGGAAAGGTGACGACGATAGACCGCGTCCGGGCAACTTTGGCGCGGCAGGCGGGCGCCGACATAACCTGTCCCTTGACGGCGGGAATTTTCGTCAACGTTTGCGCTCACGCCAGCGAGGAACGAAGCGAGGATAAAATTCCGTGGTGGCGGATGCTGAAAGCCAAGGGGGAGCTGAACGAAAAATATCCCGGAGGAATCGACGGACAGAAGCTGCTGCTGGAGATGGAGGGGCACACCGTCCTCCAAAAAGGCAAGCGGTATTTTGTGGAAGGATATGAAAACAGCCTGGCGGATTGGGAATAGAGCCGCATTGCTTATACCATGAAGGGAGATGTCTATGAACAAGACGATAGAGATACGTGACCTGCACAAGAGCTTCGGGGATGTGGAAGCGGTGAAGGGCGTCACTTTTTGTGTGGAGACGGGCAGCCTGTTCGCCTTCCTCGGGCAGAACGGCGCGGGGAAATCGACGACCATCAACGTGATTCTCGGGTTGCTGAAGCCGGAAAAAGGAACGGTCGATTACAGCACCTTCGGAGGCTTCGAGGGCTTTAAGCAAAATATAGGCGTTGTGTTCCAAAACAATGTGTTTGACGACAATCTTTCCGTGGAGGAAAACCTGCTCCTGTATGGGCAGCTCTATCTTCGAAACGCGAAGGCCGTCAGGGATCGTTTTTCGGAGATTTGCGAACTGCTTTCTCTCGGAGACTACGCGAAAAAGCGCTTTAAGACCTTATCCGGCGGCCAAAAACGAAAAGCGGAGCTTGCCCGCGCGCTGTTCAATACGCCGAGGCTGCTCTTTCTGGATGAACCCACCACGGGGCTTGACCCGAAAACACGCGCGGAGGTGTGGGATGTACTTCGCGGGATTCAGCGCGAGAGCGGGATGACAATTTTCCTCACCACCCATTACATGGAGGAGACCGCCGACGCGGACAAGGTTGTGATCATTCACAAGGGAAAACATGTCTGTGAAGGCAGCCCCGCCGAATTGAAAGCGAAATATTCCCAGGATCGGCTGCTCATCACCCCGAACGACGCCGGGACGCTGGAGCGAAGCCTGGCGGAACGCGGACTCGCGTTCGAAAAAACGACCGATACATACGCGATAAAGATGCAGAGTGCCGCGGAGAGCATCGCGCTTCTCTATGCGGTGAAGGAGAATGTGCGGTACTATGAATCGGTAAAAGGCTCGATGGACGATGTGTTTCTAAACGCGGTCGGCGAAGAAATAGGAGGTGAGAAGTGATGCGTACAATTTCCATTTTCACACGCCGCAGTGTAACGCTGTTTTTGCGGGACAAAGCGACGGTGTTCTTCTCGTTCCTCAGCACGATTATACTCATCGCCCTGTATTTTTTGTTCATCGGGAAAAACTACGCGGCCGGCATGAGCGAGATGGCGGGGACTTTTCTTTCGACTGACGCGGTGTATTCGCTTGTGTATATTCAGATGATCGCCGGGGTGCTCGTTCTGAATTCCCTTTCTCTCTCCGTTGGCGCGTTTTCGATTATTTCCCATGATTTTGAGAACCGGCGGGTGGACAGCTTTTTGCTCACGCCGATTAAATCCTCCGCGCTACCCAGCGCGTACTTTTTCGGGGGATTTATTGTCTCCTTCGTTCTGAATACCTTTACCTGGCTGCTCAGCATACTGATCATCGGGATCGCGTTTGGCTACTGGGTGGGAATCGCTGCGGCGCTTGCCGTGACCGGGATTCTGCTGTTTGCCTCAATGGTCAGCTGCTCACTCATGCTGCTCTTTACGGCGCTCGTAAAATCCAGCGCGGCCATCGGGGTATTCAGCGGCGTAGCGGGAACTTTCTTCGGCTTCCTCTGCGGGATTTATATGCCGTATGAATTGCTCGGAAAGGGGATCGAGAAGGTCGGATCCATCCTGCCCCTTACCCACATTACGATTTGGCTGAAGCAAGTTGTACTCGATGATGCGTTCACAAGACTGGAGATCACACAGGAGATGCAAGGGCCGCTGCTCGAAAGCTTTTCCGCGCAAAATATCGGGCTTGCCGGGCTGGAGATTCCGCTCGGCGGGATGCTGGCCTATACGGCGGGGATCGCCCTGCTGTGCCTTTTTATCGCGGGAAAGGCGGTAAGACGCAGACTCAGGCCCTGAGGACAGCGGCAACGGAAAGAAAAAACAGGCTTCTGGTTTTTTACCAGAAGCCTGTTTTTAGCGCTGTTCCGCATTAAAAAGCCCACACAACGAAAAACAGCCGCAAGCAGTTTAGTCTGCATACGGCCGTAGGGAGAGAAGAAAAGGGGTAAGGGTTGAATGAAAAAAAGAGAGTTGAAAAGGGTTAGGGGTCGTAATGAAAAGGTTGAAAAAAGGTTGCAACTTTTTGATTGCAGCCTTATTATAACGGATAAAAGCGGGGAAGGTGTAACGCAACTGCGTTTTTTCTATAAATAATTTATGGGAATTGTTTGAATAAATCATGAAGCGGCGCGGGAGAATCCCTCGGATAAGGAAAAAAGAAAAAATGAGGCGGGAGTTTTCGGACAGTTTCATTGAAAGCGGCGGAGAGATATGCTAAAATATAGCTAAATCGTATCGATTTCGCAGAAAAAAAGGAAAAGGCTTGTCCTGACCTGTAAAAACAAAGGAGTTTGCATGAAAAACAAACAAAAAGAGACGGCCATACTACTGGTCATTTTACCGCTGATTGCCTCTTTGTGTTTTTTGGTGTGGCTGATTCAGACGGATATGTTCCACGGAACAGAGGTGGTGTCCGAGAATAGTATATGGGATCTGAGAGAGGTGAACCTCGACAAAAAATATGTGAAAACAGTGGGCGACAAGATGGAATATGTCCGGAACGAGCTGTTGACGCCGGAGGAATTCGCGGCTTCGAAGAACATTCAGCTGGGCCGGCCGGAGGGAAAGGATCTCTATTTGACCGGCCGCCTCCACCTGCTTGTGCCGGAGGGGCGAACCTATGCGATCGTCATGGACAGCCCTGAATTCGCCGGTCGGATCTATATCAACGGGGAAAGGGTTCAGGACATCGGGCGGCCGGGAAAAAGCCGGGAAGAGATGATTCCGAAAACGACGAAGCTCTACTATACGGTAAGACCCGTCAATGGTGTCATAGAAATCGTACAGCAGACCTCCAACTTTGTCCACCGGGAAGGCGGCGCGCCGATGCATCTGGAAATCGGCGGCATAGAGGTGACGAAGAGTCGCTTTGTGCGCAGTTTTTCCATGGCGGCGATGTTTATGGGAACCTGTATGATCCTGTTTCTCGTGCATATGCTGCTCTATCTGCTGCTGAAGGTCTCGCGGGCCAGCCTGTATTTTGCCCTGCTCTGTCTGGCCTGGCTGATTCGAACCGCCTTGACCGGGCCGAAGGTGAGTCCTACGATGTTTACGACTGTGTCCTGGGAGTTTTGGTTCCGTCTCGAATATATCTCGGTGCCCCTGACCGGTTTGCTGCTCTTTCTCGCGCTGGGCGCCCTGTTCAAGGGGCTGGTCCAGCGATGGGTTCGGAAGCTTACCATCGCGCTTCAAGTGGCCTTTATGGGCCTTTATCTCGTGCTCGATACGGTGACGATGTCCTATTGTCTTATGGGATCCTATCTGCTGTCAGTTGTACTGGTTGTCTATGTCATCATTCGCTTTCTGATGTTGATGAACAAACACAGAACGATAGAGCAAAAAATCGTAGTTTCCGGGCTGTTGATTTTTTCCTATACGGTGATCCGGGATATATTGCAATACAATAAAATTAAGATTTTTCCGACCTTTGGCGGCAGCATTATGGAATGGGCGCTGCTGGTGTTCATCATGTTCCTGATGACCGCCACCTTTTATTCCACGATGCGTCAGTTTCGCGAGACGCAGAAAATGGGTCAGCGTCTGGCCATGGAAAACGCGGCGCTGGATCATGTCAACACACTGAAAAATGAACTGATGGCCGATTTGACCCATGAGATGCGTACCCCGCTTACGGTGATGTCCACCTATGCGCAGCTGGCGGTTCGGACGCTGCGCCAGAAGGATTTCGACGAACAGACCGTAGCGGATCTGGACACCATCAGTCAGGAGGCACAGCGGTTAGCCGAGATGGCGTCGGGGGTGTTGGATGTATTCAAAAAAAAGGAGAAGGCCTTCGCGCCTACCAATGTAGAGATTGACGCCGTCGTCCATCAGACCGAGCGCTTGTTTGCCTTGGTGCTGAAAAAGAAAAGAAACCGGATGCTGCTGGATGTTCCCGACAACCTGCCGCAGGTGCGCTGCAATATCAACGAATTCACACAAATTCTATGGAACCTGATCACCAACGCCAACACCTATACCAGCGAAGGAGAAATTGTGGTGGGCGTCCGACAGACGGAAAACCGGCTGTTGGTCAGCGTAACCGATACCGGCGAGGGAATTGAACCGGAGCTTCTGCCCTATGTGTTTGAACGAAACCGGCATGGAGAGAAAAAGGGGTCGGGGCTGGGACTTTCGATCTGCCGGGAGATTGTGGAAGCCTACGGGGGCGACATCATGATTTCAAGCGAATTGGGAAAGGGGACGGCGGTGAAATTTTGGCTGCCGGTCGTCCCGGACGAAACAGAGGAAAAAGGAGAAGAGGAAAAGGATGAAGCAGGCGTTAATTTTACTGATTGAAGACAATTTAAAAATTCTTTCCGCCAACAAACGGGTTTTCGAGGGAGAGGGATATCAGGTGGAGACGGCGGAAACTCTGAAGGAGGCGCGGCAGGCGCTCACGGCGGTCACGCCGGATGTGATTGTTCTGGATCTCATGCTGCCCGACGGAAACGGATTGGAGCTGATCGGGGAGATCCGGGCGGTGACGGCGGCGCCGCTTCTCATCCTGACCTCCCTGAGGGGAAAAGAGGATTATCTGAAAGGGCTGCGGGTCGGCGGAGACGACTATATTACCAAGCCGTATGATATCGACGTGCTGGTGGCGCGAGTGGAAGCGTTTCTGCGCCGGGAGTCCATGCACAGAGAATCGTCCGTACCCCAACAGCTTTTTTGTGAGCCGCTCCGGCTGGATCTGGTGACCCGCCAGGCCTTTTTGAACGGAAAGAACATGATGATTTCACCAAAGGAATTTGCCCTTCTTCTAATTCTCCTGCGGAACAAGGGACAGATCGTGGAGACGGAGACGCTCTATACGCAGGTATGGCAGCAGCCGATGATGGGGGACAGCAGCGCGCTCTGGAAACAGGTGTCCCGTCTGAAAAAAAAGTTGGAGGACGGGGGCGGCGCGGTGGAAATTTTTTCGATTCGCGGTTTTGGCTATCAGTTGGAGATTATGTAGGTGGAATTTCCAGCAAAAAAATAAAAAACCTGACATTTTTGGAAGGTTGGCACATTTTCGCGAAAAAAGTGATATAATCTTTTCAAACAGAAAAAAAGAGAAAAAGACACCAATACATTTACCTACGACAGAATGGGGTACACAGAGGATACTCCCTTCCTCTGTGTATCATTGGCAATCATTCTATTTATTCTCTTTCCGGAGATCCCCTCGGCGGTTGCGCTCGAGGGGATCTCTATTTTTTCGGAAAATTTTTTATTTTCTGTTGAAGTTGAAAAAGGAAGCCTGTGGGGTTAGCGTTACCCCCGCAGGCTTCCTTTTTTTAGTGAATTTGCGATCTCTCGGATGGAGTGGACACGTGCTAATCTTTCAGCGCTTCAATCAGCGCTTTCGCGCCGTCGAGGGTCTTTCTTAAAACCTCACGGTATTCGCTGAGGGCACCCTCGTCCGCCCTTCCCTCGCGCAGCTGCACCGTCAGGTCGGAGCTGAGGAGGAAAAGCTTTTCCAGCCCCAGGTTTCCGGTCATGCCCTTGACGGCGTGTGCGACCTCGGCGGCGCGGGAAAGATCGCCCTCCCGAAGGCTCGCTTCCAGCGCGTCAAATTCCTTGCTGTCCAGGAAAAGCTGCAACATACGGCTGTACAGTGCCCGGTTGCCGCGCACCCGCCCCAGCCCGGTTTCCACGTCGATATACTCCCGAATGGTCTCACTGAATGCTTCGTTCGCCATAACAATGTTCGCCTTCTTTCTGTTCACGGCAGGGTATGCCGGAAAATTGATTAGCTCAGGGAACCTTCGGCCCCCCGCTCCGAATTTCCCGAAAGGTGTTTTTTCATGGTTTCACAGATTCGATCCAAATCAATGGGCTTGCCGACATGATCGTCCATCCCGGCCGCGAGACATTTTTCAATGTCCTCCCTAAAGACGTTGGCCGTCATGGCGAGGATGGGAATACGCTTCGCTTCCGGGAGGGGAAGGGCGCGAATCCGCCGTGTGGCTTCATAGCCGTCCATCTCCGGCATATGAATGTCCATGAAAATCAGGTCATAAACGCCGGGGGATTCTTTAAATTTATCGTAGACCTTCTGTCCGTCCGCCGCGCAGTCAATCTCCACACCCGTTTCCCGCAGCATCTCGATCAGAACCTCCCGGTTGATCTCGACGTCCTCCGCCAAAAGAACACGGACGCCTTTGAAAATCCCATGGTAACTTTTTTCGGCCTCGTCCGACGGGGCCGTCTGTCGGGAGGAAAGACATTCGTTGATGCAGTTGACAATCAGCGAGGGGAAGAGGGGTTTGGGGATGAAACGGTCCACGTCTGCGGAACGGGCCTCCGGTTCAATGTCATTCCACTCGGCGGAGGAGATCATGATGACCACGGGGTTGCTTCCGAAACTTTCTTTAATGCGCCGCGCCAGCTCAATCCCGTTCATGCCGGGCATTTTCCAGTCCACAAAAATGATGTTGTAGGGGTGTTCCTCCCGGTTCTTTTCCAGCAGGGCCAGCGCGTCGGCCCCGCTCTCCGCCACATCGCAGTCCACATGCAGCGTTTGGGTCACGCTTTTAAAGAATTCCAGCACATCGGGGGAATCGTCCACCGTCAGTATGCGCAGATTGCTCCAGTTGATGTCGGGGCTGAGGAGCCACGGCCGGGCAGCCTGTCCCTTCTTTACATTGATGGTGAAGATAAAGCGCGAGCCGCTCTTCGGCTCCGACTCCACCCAGATTTTTCCGCCCATCAAATCCACAATGGTTTTTGAAATCGCCAGCCCCAGACCGGTTCCGCCGAATTTGCGGGTGATGCTGCCGTCGGCCTGTTCAAAGGAATGGAAGAGCCGAGACTGCTGCTCCGGGGTGATGCCGATTCCGGTGTCGCTGACCGAAACCCGCAGGGTACAGCGCTTGTCCTCCTCGGAAAGCCGGTTGACCTCGAGTGTGATACAGCCGCTCTCCGGGGTGAATTTGACGGCATTGGAGAGCAGATTGGTAATCACTTGTGCCAGGCGCTGTTCGTCGGCGATCACATTTTGCGGCAGATCCTTGTCAATTTTAACGACAAGCTCCTGCCGTTTTTCCTCGATGCGGAAGTTGACGACATTGATTACGCGAAGCAGCATTTTTTCAAAGTTGAATTCGCTGTCCGAAAGCTCGAACTTGCCCGACTCGATTTTCGACATATCCAGAATATCGTTGATGACGCCGAGAAGATGCTTGGAGGCGTTGCTGATTTTTTCGAGACAATATTCCTTTTTTTCGAGATCATTCGAAGAGCGCCCGATGGTGGTCATGCCGATGATGGCGTTCATGGGCGTTCGCATTTCGTGGCTCATGCGGGCCAGGAAATTGCTTTTTGCTTCGCTCGACTGTTCCGCCTGTTCCTTGGCGGCGATCAGATCCTGTTCCAATTGACGCTGTGTAGTGATGTCGCTGCCGATGGCGCCCAGACCGGTTCGACCCTTGTTTTCTACGGTAAAAAGGGAGAGGGAGAGAATTCGCTCCGTTCCATTTTTCAAAATCAGGGGCAGCTCACAGGTGTATTTTCCATGCTTATAAGCCTGCGGAACGACCTCCCGGGACAGCCAATCCAACGTTTCCTGCGAATGAATCAGGCGGATGCCGCCCGCCACCAATTCCTCCGGCGTATAGCCGGTGATGTCGGAAGCGCCCTGGTTGACGTATTCCAAATCGCCGTCGCCGTTGCCGGTCGTGATGTATTGGGGGGAGTAATTGACGATGGAGGACATACGGTGGAGGACTTCCTCGGTGTTGCTGCGGGTCAGCGCGCCGGACAAAACCGAGCCGAGCAGCTTGATCAGCTGAATGTCGCTTTCACTCCACGCCTCGCGGTTCTTATCGTGGGCATAGAAGCCCAATAGCCCCCAGAGGTTGCCCGAGGCATAGATGGGGATGGTGAGGGCGCTTTGTGAATTCTGGGAATCCGCCGCGTGATACTCCGCTTTTTCCACACAAAAAGTCCGGTAGATTGCGGTGTCGGCGGTAAAGGGAACAGGGGCCTGTGCCGTATCGGCGCGGGGGGTCTGCGGGCTGTGATACCAGTCGTATTCGCACAGCAGCTGGTTCCCGGTTTCGTCCACACGAAGCAATTGGACGTGAGAGACCTTCAGGAACTCTCCGGCCATGGCCAGTGCGCTTTGAATTAGCGGCTGGATGTCGTCGGAGGAAATGAAGCTCTGGGAAATGCGCGCCATCAGCTCCTGCTGTTTCAGGCGGAGGCGGAGGGTTTCCTCGGCCTGCTTGATGTTTGTAATATCAACCGAATGTTGGAGATGAACTTTTTTTCCGCCGGCCCATTCAATCAGACAGTCGGCATTGCTGTAATAGCGGCCGGTCAGCGTACTGTATTCTTCCCAGACAACCAGCTCGTCCGGCCGATCCTTCAGCGTATGCAGCGGACAGAAGGCGCAGCGTTCGGTCTGGCCCTTTTGCAGGACCTTCCAGCAGATCTGGCCGACAGGATCGCCCTCTATTGAATAGTGGTCGATAATCCGCTCATTCATGAACAGAATGATGTCGGTTTCGGGGTCGGTGACATACAGGTAGGAGTCCATGCTGTTCAGGATCGTGGTGAAAACGCCCAGCGAGACCCGCGATTCGGCCGCCTCCCGCTGGCTTTGGTCGAGGCGGGACAGCATATCGTTGACAGAGACGGAGAGGCGGGAGAACTCCTCCGCCACGGTGTATTTTTTCAGATCCAAAGCGCCGCCGTCTCCGATTTTTTCAATGTCATCGCTCATGGTCTCCAACGGCCGAAGGAAATAGCGCACCAGAAGAAAATAAGAAATAAAAATGAAAAGGATGACGACAATCAGATAGACCAGAGAGGTGATGGAGATAGTACGCAGACCCTGCCTGAACGCGGTTCGTTCCCGGGTAATCAGCAGGGAGAGGGACCGCCCGTCCAAATCCTCGAGAGGGATGGAGATGGAGAGGACGTCATTGCTGATCTGTTCAACGGTATAGGGGGAAGAAGAGGCCGAGGGCGCGTCTGTCCGGAGAATTTCAAAGGTGTTGAGGGTTTGGTGGATCATGGCGCTCAGCCCTTCGTTGTCCAGTCGGCGTCCGAGAAATAATGTTCCGACAGGAGAACCTCCCGGAGTCTGGGAGGAAATGGGCATCCCAGTGATGTAGTAGGGCTGGTCGCGGTAGAAAATAAGGCCGCTGAAGCCGGAGCGATCCCAATCACTGTCTTCGGTCTGACCGATGCGCTCAACCAGTGAGGACAGGTAATCCGTAAAGCCTTCCGGCGCGGGGATCGGCCGGTCCTCAAAGTAGTCGCGGAATTCGCCGTAACAGTCGTTTTTACGTTGATCCTTGATGGTGACGAAGCTGTACCGGTACCGCTGGAGAATCGAGGTTTTTCCCCAATTTTCCGCAACATAATCCGGATTGCTTCCCAGGACGAACCGTGACAGCTCCGGACTTGAGGAGAGATCCCGGGCCACCAGCACAGCGCCCTCTTCCATTGTGTCCATGGCGTCCGAAACCAGAGCATACAGCTCGGAGGATTGCCGTTCCTCCGCCTGAAGAAGGACGCGCATCATGGTGGTTTGGAAAACCGAAAAGAGCACGATGATAAAGGAGGACAGCGTGATTCCGATTAAGAGAAGGGCAACAAACCGGAGTGAACGCGGTGTTTTTTTTGTGTCCATATGTTTTTACTCCCGTAACCTGTAAAATAAAGAGAAAGAGCGGGGAAGGACAAAGGAAAAATTATTCTTTATTCATTTTATCAGTTCATGGTCATAGAATCAATAGAATCTGGGAAATGAAGGAAGGAATTCGCTGTTTTTCGCCGTTTTTCGATATATTTTTGGATGTTTTTCTGCCGGAGTTTAGTTTCAGGGACTTTCGCTTGTGTCGGAGGAGGAGAAATCGCGGGGCGGAAGACGCCAGGAAGCCTCCTCTTCGATCCGAAACCGGTAGACGCGGTGGTAATCTTTTGTCGCTTCGTCCTTCAACACCTCCGATTTATTGTACTCGTGGAGAAGCTTGGTGATCGGATACAGATCAATCCAGATTTGATTTTCCCCGTCCTTTTGGGAGGGGTGGAAGATGATTTCCAGGCCCCAGTGCAGATGGTTTTGAGTGACATTGTTAACGCCTTCCTTGGTGCTGTATCCCGTTCGTCCCATATAGCCGATGACGTCTCCCGCCAAAACCCGGTTTCCAACGGTTAAGGAGAGGTGGTAGGGATGCTTTTGCCGCAGATGGGCGTAGTAATAGTACCGCCGTCCGTCCAGGCTTCGAATCCCCACCCGCCAGCCGCCGTAACGGTTCCAGCCGACCTCTTCCACAATCCCGGTTTCCACCGCGATGATGGGGGTGCCGACCGAGGCCATGAGGTCATGTCCCAGGTGCTTGCGCTGATAGCCGTAGCTTCGGCCGTTCCCGAAATCATCGAAATGGCTGAACCAGTAGCCGTTGGCGATGGGGGAGAATACGCGCAGACCGTATTTTTCAGTCCAGCGGACGCGACCGCTCTCGTCCGGCTCCTGGAGGGAAAAATCGCCGAGAAAGCCGCCGAGAATGGCGGTGTAACATTCGACGTAGTGTTCATAATACTGCATTTTTTCCGTAACGCTTTCCATGCTCTCTCCGGACTCCAGCTGGGCGATCAGCGCGTCAACGTCTTTCTCTTTATAAAGAGAAAAATTGTTACCGTATTTCGAGGCAAGATAGGCGAGGAGCTTGATCCATTCGTAGGGCCTCTCCTTTTCTTCCCGGTGGGAGGAAATGTCCAGCTCTAGGGCCTTTTTCAGAGCAACGTAGGGCACATTAAAATCGATCCATTTTATGTAGTCTCCGTCCCGGCTGTCCGAGGTCCGGAGCGAATTTTGCACCGGGCGGGCCGCCGGAACCAGAAGGCTGACGGCGCCCACCAACCCGATCAGCGCAAAAAGCAGAATGGACAAAACGCGTATGGACGCCCGCCCGTTTAGTATTTTATACACCGCAACCCCTCCGCCTGTTTTCAAGTATAAGCATGAATATGCGCGGGAGGGGAAAAGTAGTCGCCTTCGAGGCGAAAGTAAAAAGGAGGACTGTCCTCAGCCCTCCTTTCCCATTATTCTTCCATCTGTTTGCCCAGAAATGACGCGGCGGTCTGTACGAGCTTAATTTCCGTTTCGCCGGGCGGCGTCCCCTGCTCATTCAGCAGCATAACCACCACACCCGACACATCGCCCGCAGAGAGAATCGGCGAGGCGACGGCCGCCTGACGCTCTGTGCCCTCCGTCGGAATCAGAGGACGCGTTTCGCCGTCGGAGGCCTGCCAACTTTTTCTCGCCTCCATGACTTCCTCCAATTTTGGAGAAACCCGCCGTTCCAGGTATTCCTTCCTGGAGACGCCCGCCACGGCGATGACGTGATCCCGGTCGCAGATAAGGATCGGAAGCC
>JGI994J12354_10003453_pt1 | contig 14730 bp, 14 predicted proteins | sample IntmicLarv3ML3BL_FD_12354 | JGI IMG/M metagenome (IMG submission 12354)
ACAACAACAATCAGTGTCAAACACAGTCATATCAGGGGTTTTAGGGGTTCCCCCTAACAAGCTGTCGCCATGTGCATATGCACATGGCTTGCTTGCCAGTAACCTGACAAATAAAAAACACGCCAAAACAGCCCTAAAACACACGAAAAACAGCAAAAAACACGCTTTTTGTTCCTAAAAACAACGAAAAAACAAGAAAAACAGTGATTTGTGTTTTGAAAACAGGAAAAACACAAAGAAAACAAAATCTGTTTTTCCACTTTGTTTTTGTGTTTTCGGTTTTGTCAAAACGAATTGTTTTCCGAACCTCGCGACACCGTGTCGCGAGGTTAACGGTCAAGCTCATCATTATTTTTTTTATTAGTTTTTTTCAGATGTTGATTTTTTCTATATTGTGAGTAAACTTCTTTTACGAAAAAATATGATTGTGCAGTTTGAAGTTGTTTGTCGGTGTATTTTTCGATGAGATTAAGAAGTTCCGATTCTGATTTTACATCTACTTGTTTCATCAAAAAGAGAGCATCCTTTTGATCATTGCTGCCACGTCTTGCAGAAGTAAGTTTCATAGCCAATAGTGATTTAGATCCGGCAGCCGTCACTATCAAATTTGAAAATTCCTTGTACACATCTTTATCGTTTTCCATCTGTGGGGAAATGAAACCTTTAGCAGCATCATTCAACCATACAGCTTCTAAGTCTTTTTCTTNAGCGATTCGATGTGCTATTTCCAGTATTTCATTTTTGGGTTCAAAAATTCCATCTATGTCAAAGGTCGAATCTCTGGCACCATATACAAGAGATAAAGCAGCACCTCCAACAAGAAATATTTCACCAAAGATATTTCTTGTGCGAAGTTCATCGTTTATTCTTTCAAGCAGGGAAAGTATGTCGGCTTTGGATAATTCTTTTTTCATTCTCACTCCTTTTGGGCATAAAAAAAGCACCCGGTTAAGGTGCTCAATTAAATTTCATATATTTTTTGTTTTTCAGGCTCTTTTCAAAGTATTGTCATCATAAAATAAGTTTCTTAATCGGTACTCTGGAAAAGCTTTCATCTTTAAGTAATTTTGATACTCTGGATTTTCTGTATGAAATTGATAAACCGGATTTGGAAGAAAATACCTTTTTTTGTTTACCCACTTTGGAACCGGTAAGTTGTTTTCAACTGCCAGACGGTGAGCCATAGCAGCCACACTCGCTTGGATTTCAGTAATAGAAAAAGTATCATCATTTTTTATAACTGAAGGATCTATATCGATGTCCGGTTCTTCCTGAATAGATTCTATTCTCTGTTGATCGTTTGTTAAGTGATAAAACTCTTCCAAGAACGTACAATGAGCAAAGATGTAATCCGTCTCTTTGGCATAGTTCCAAAATTCCGTTGTCTTCATGTTGGCATTTCTCCTTCCTTATTTTTATGAGTATTTTATCATTTTTTTAACTTCGCGACACCGTGTCGTGAAGTTTCTTTCGAAAAAATGATCGAGTTTTTTTGTGAAAACCAACTTTTACGAAAAAATATGTATAGCGGTATAACGAGAACAATAGTTATATATAAGTACAAGACGATGCCGATGATACTACCAACGAACAATCCTGCAAGACCATAGAGCACAAGTTCAACAATTTCAAGTAATGGGTATGGACTCGGGGAGCGTAGATTAATATTAAGAAAACAACAGTATATTGTTCCGCAGAAAAAACCAATTATTCCGCCGTATTTAATAAATAATGCAACTCGTTTTATTTGACACTTCATTTTTTGTAATACAGATACTTTACCACTCATTGAATTCTCCTTATCCCAATTGTAATTCACATGCGTAATATTTTATTCCATTCCTCAATTTCTACCGTTGACCCAACGGTGCGCCCATTGGATAGAAGGACTGTAGTCTTCACCTTGTGTTCATTATCATTATAGGCTTTGTCATCTGACCTTGTAACCATTACTATTTTTTCCTTTTTGACAAGAGCATTCAGTTTGTTATTAATTACAATTTCTAAATATCCGTTCATATGTCCTTCTTTTTTCAACTTTGCGACACCGTGTCGCGGAGTGTCTTGTCTTTCAAACTCAACATCATTCGCCTCCTTTCTAAATCCAATTACATGTCCACATGAACTTCCTATCCCCAAAGCTAAGAGCGCAAAGGTGAGCACTCCTGCAATTTCTTTGTCTTCGCCACCCACATATACAGGAAGAAAATATATTGCTATTACTATTACACAAATAAATATTCCCAGTGCAGCAAGCATTTTCTTTATGTTCGCCTTCATGCAAATAAAATACAAGGTCATCAGTCCTACAACAGGCACAACTGCTTTAATCGCTATCATTATTTCTTTCATCATTTTTCCTCCTCACATAAAAAAGCACCCTATTCGGATGCCGTTACTACTTTCGTTTTTTATGTTTACCTTTCAAGATCAAGAATTTCTTTAAGATTTTCTTTTCTCCAGTCCTCTAAAAGCGTTGTAATTGTATTTTTAATTTCTGTATCAGAGGTATTCTTCGGAAAATAGATTCTATAGGAATTTAGTGCTTTGTCATGTTTTGCCTTTGGCGCATCAATCAAGCCGAGAATGAGGTCTGCGGTAAGAGGTGCTTTTTTAGATAAATCACTAAGTTCATGCAACTGTGATTTCGAAAGTTTTTTATCGTCCTTGTAGACATTTTCATAAATCAATCCTTGTTCTTCCTGCGAAAAATAAGATAAAGAAACACCAGAAGTCATTTGTATTTTACGACTGTCTACAAGACCTAATAACTCAGGGGTAATGTAGTTAAGTCTCATATACCTCTGTATTGTTCTGACGCTGCCACTTTCGGAAGCTTCCGATTTACGATCATCCTCGAACAAATCTGTTCGCTTGCCCTGGTTTTTTCTTGCAGTATATTCTAATAGATATGCCCCGGCTCTTTCGGATGGCAGCACACCGTCTCTTTTCAATAAATTTGTGTGGACTAACAACCGTCTCGCTTCATTATCATCGAGTTTTTTTATAGTACAAGGAACCGATTGCATTTTTAGGATCCCGGCGACTGTCCAGCGCCTTTCTCCGGAAATGATTTGGTATTTGTCTTTTTCAAGTTGTCGGACAATTAAAGCTTCACAGATCCCGAATTCTTCGATCGATTCCTGGAGATCCTTCATTTGATCAATCGCCACCTGAAATGGTTGGCGTTTACCTGTATCCGGATCAACCCAGGGATATAAGTGCTCTACAGGAATCATTTTTGCAGTATCCCCGGCAGCTATTTTTCCAAACATTTTTTCGAAATTCGCGTTAAAACTGTTTTCTGCCATTTCTTCCTCCTTCAACTTCGCGACATTGTGTCGCGAGGTTCTTATCTTTCGTATTCGCCGATTGCTTTTTTCACTTGCTGTTTATCAATGCCAGTAAGTTCAGCCGCCAGCTGCGTGTATGCTTTCGCGGACGTAGTATTTCGATTGTATTCGAATATACTTTTTAGTTCAGCCGGAGCTTGTGCACTCGCAACGCTGATTGGTATTTGAGTATCAAAGACTTTGCAAACTTGACTAATGCTGCTGACCACAAAATCAACAACATTTTTATAAAAAGCAGCCCTGTTATCTACCTTCGTAAGTAAAACACCATCGATTCGAAGATTTGGATTGAGAGCTTCCTGAACTCCCGAAATACTATCTAACAGTTGTTCTAAGCCCTTGGGCGCGAAGTAATCGGGAGTGACCGGCACGATGACAGAATCGGCAGCAACAAGGGCGTTGATGTTCAAAATGCCAAGGGAAGGAGCGCAGTCGATTAAAATATAGTCGTAGTTGTTTCTAACTGGATCTAATACGCGCCTCAAAACAGTTTCTCTTGACATAACAGTCTGAAGGGTTATTTCAGCGCTACACAATTCGATTTTGGATGGAATGATGTCAAATCCTTCCTTCGATGAAAATTCATAAGCCACTGGCTTTCTGTTTACGATATCAGCCATCATTTCCGTTATAGTGTACTCAATTTCCCCTGGGTAGGGATTAAGAATACCGGCTGTCAAATTTGCTTGAGGATCAAAATCTGTTACAAGTACTTTCTGTCCCAATTTGGTCAGTGCTGCCGCAAGGTTTATTGTTGATGTCGTTTTTCCGACACCACCTTTTTGATTCACAATTCCTATTACTTTTCCCATTTTATCCTCCTTCTTTAACTTCACGACACGATGTCGCGAAATCGCTTCCTTAGTTAAATGTTATACATATGAAATGTGAAAATATATGTTTGTAATAACCGATGCGTAAAATTAATGATTACTAAAAGTAGAAAGGATGTTAACTATGAATCATTACGCAAAAACAACGGAAGATTTATGTAAAGAAATCGAAAATCTCGCACTTGAATTGAATAAGACAAAGAAGGAAATTTTAGATGTTGTCAGTACAACAAACAAACCGCCCATTGATGAAAACATTACATTTGCCGAGTGGTGGAATATTTTTATTGATCGCTATTCTATCGGTCGAGTAGCAGAAAAAACAATCGAGCGATATCAAAATTCCCGATTGAAGCTCTGTCCTATTGAAAATAAGTCGTTGTGCAAAATAACAGCCGAGGACATACAAGCTATTCTTGAGGATATCCTTGCCGAGGAGAAATATCGAACGGCCGAAGTAGTGCAAAGTAATTTGAACACATGCTTTTGTTTTGCAATAGAAAAAGCAAAAATACTTGTTGATAATCCTATACCTCAAACGGTTGTTCCACACAATTACTCGAAAAAAACAGTCAACGAACTAAGTCATCTGCAAAAAAAAGTACTTTTGGATTTTTGCTACAGCAATGGAACGAAGCGCCAACAGGTCTACAAGGACATTTTAGGATTTTATTATGACACTGGCGTCCGTTTGTCAGAAGCGATTCATTTCAACTGGAAAGATTGGGAGGGTGGGGACACTATTTTTTTGCAAGGAACAAAAACAGAAGCTGCCAAGCGTATTATTGTTATTCCGCCACAAATAATTTTGATGTTGAAAAGAAGACAACAATACAGAACATCATCTCCATTAGTATTTCCGAGCAGTAAAAATACTCCTCTACAAAGAAAGAATGTATGGAGGTGTTGTAAGAGAATTCTCGAAACATGCCCACAGGCCTTTCGTGTTTCTTTTGCATCGGATGCAGCTCGCTCTGGTGCTCAACCCAAGGCGTTGCAAAGACATCTTGGACACAAAAAAATTGAAACAACGCTAAAGCATTATGTCAGAGTTGATATTGAAGATCTTCGCCAAATGGTTAAGAAGACAAGGAGCCCATTCGGAAATTCAGAAGCCTTATTTTTGAGTGATTCCGTATAAAAAATTGTTAAAAACAAGAGTACTTGCTTGACATGCAAGGGGTCGTTGGTTCGAGTCCAATACTACCCACCAAAAAAGAGGCTGAAATTCCAGCCTCTTTTGCTATTTGGCAGTATATTTGCAATTGTTGCAAACAGCATACCATGACAAGTATTTCAATTTCATGGCACCACGTCGCAAAGTTACCTTTATCCGTAATTTCCAGAAAATTTATGAAAAAACAGAAAACAAAAGGAGAGCTTCACGGCTTTCTTCAAATTCATTTCAACGACTTTGTCGTGCCTCCCTAAAAAACTTATTTACTCCCATTTCACCGCAAAAAGGTAAACCACGCNAAATCNAANTGACTGCCCGGAAGAAAAACAAATTCAGCCGCATATACNGACGGCGCAATGGAGGAAAGGTCAAACTCTCTTTCCGTATATTCCTTCGCACCGGAAAACTCCAAAATCAACGGTAAAAGTGTNTCCCCCTCGGCTGTATGAAGACGCAAATGAATGCTGTTGTTTTCAAGTGGGGAACGTCCGCAAATACGAATCCTTGACGGTACCTCCGACGTAAAGTCCATATTTTCAAAACGAAGCGTCACATTGTTTCCGATATTTTCTACAAACATATCTCTGCGCGTGAAGGAATCTCCGTACAGTGCATCATGCTCTGCTGCCAAATGCTTGGAAAAGCCCTTTTCCGGTTTTTCAAACGAAAAGCCTTTTATATGCACTTTTTGGTTCAACACAAAACTAACCGTACAGACGCCCTTCAAGCGGCGCGGCAACACATACGTCTCAGGAATATAGGTGTTCCACTTGCTGCCGCTTGTATAGGTCACGGTAGAAAGCTTTTCACTTTTTTCTTCACCGGGAATACCCTCCCAGATTTCAAGAGGAAACGGCTCGGGGGTCAAGGAGAATAGAGGCAGCGTAATCGTATCGGCACCATAGCTTCCGAAGTCAACACGGCGGAAGGCAACATAGCTTTCCACACCGCGCGGTGTCGCAACACCCCGTTCGTTTCCGTTACTCAATTCCTCATTTGTGTCTGTATACAGTCCACCGGAAATAAATCCATACGGATTCAAAAACGGAACGCCAAGCCCCGACACAGAAAAACAAAGCTGTGAGATGATTTTCACCTTTTCTCCGCCATTTCTTGTCATACAACGAAGCCAAACCTCTCCGTCACCAAAAACAGTAAGCTCGGCGTTGTCCCCCTTTGCTTTAATGCTCGAAATCAAAGAAGGGATACCGGCGGCGTCTGTCACCTCCCACTCCAAATCTGTCCATGTGGCATTTTCCGGCATTCTTACGGCTTTTATGTATGCCGTTTTACAATCCGGACCCAACGCAAAGGCACCCTCATTCAAAAGCTCTATCTTTCGAACCGGAATTTCATTTTCTACAATACCTTCGCACGGCTCACAAAACATTCGCGTCAAGGCTTGTCCTTTTACGATTTCTTTTCCTTTGGCACTTAATGATATTTTCTCATCAGGAAGTCCCGGTGAGGATACCGTGACAAGGATATCGCCTTCCTCAAAAACAGATGACACAATCGCGACAAGCTTTCCACTGAAAAGCCGTTTGGAGGTTCCCTTATACTCATCTACATCCGTACTATCTCCGTTATCTATCCCAACCAAGCCTCCGGCACCGGAAACCGTAACAGACACACGGTTATTCGCATTTTCAACCGGCTGATTGTTTTCATCTACCGCGCTGATAGCGATAAAGGAAAGACTTTTCCCGTCCGCCTTTAGTGTTTTTGTATCCGCTTCCAGCTTCAAGCGCACCGCGTTACCAAAGCTTTTTCTTATATCCTCCGCTATGATATTTCCTTTTTCATCATACGCAACCGCCTTGATTTCGCCTTTTTCATAAATGAGCTGGTAATCCGCAATCAGAGCGCCCTTCTGAAGTCCGATTTCTTTTTTTCCGAGAGATTGACCGTTATAGAAAAGCTCGACCGCCGGCGCATTTGAACAAACACGAACATCCACCCTTTGCCCCTTTGAAAAATCCCAATAAGGGAAAACGTGTACCATCGGCGCGTCCTTATAGTCCGTCCATCCGGCTTGATAAATATAGAAGGCATCCTTTTCAAATCCTGCGGTATCTATCTGTCCAAAATACGAATTCCGCGTATGGTATGGTGTCGGTTCTCCAATATAATCTGTACCCGTCCAGATAAATTGCCCCGCGGAAAAAGGCGCGTTGTAGTCAGAAAAAACACACGCCTCTGTGCTTTTTGCGCCCCAACTGGTCGCACTGTTCCCGAGTGAGGAGCACTGCTCATCATCATCCGCCAAAAGAGATTGCCGCAAGGGAAAGTGATAAATACCCCTGCTTTGCACCACAGAGCCTGTTTCACTCCCGTATATCAGCCAATCCGGATGTGCCGCGTGCTGTTCCTCATAAAGCTTTTCCCCATAATTGTAGCCGGCAAGCTTCACAATATCCGCACATTTTCTTGCGTTCTCCCACGCCATATAATTGCTTCCTATGGTGACACGGGCATTTTCATACGGATCATACTGTAGAACATATTCCGAAAGAAGCGCTGTGATCTCCTGCCCTTTTTCGTCCGCGTGCGTATCGTAAATCTCATTTCCAATACTCCACATGATTAAGGACGGATGATTCCTGTCTCTTTTCACCCAGCTTTCCACATCTCTTTGTGCCCAATCGTCGAAAAAACGGGAATAATCATATTGTGTTTTACTTCTTTGCCACATATCAAAGGCCTCCGAGCAGACCAGAATACCCATTTCATCTGTAAGCCTCATGAATTCGGGTGCCGGCATATTGTGAGAGGTACGAATCGCATTTACCCCCATTTTTTTCAACAGAATCAACTGCCGCCGAAGCGCGTCTTCATTTATGGCTGCCCCCAAGGAACCTAAATCATGGTGCTGGCACGCACCCTGCATTTTCACATTTTTTCCATTCAGATAAAAACCGGTTTCCGGCTGAAAATCAATTTCCCTGAATCCGAAGGTACTCTCTACCACCTGCACCGGTTTTTCGCCCTGATACAAGGTACTTTTCAGTTGGTACAAATTCGGGGCATCCAAATCCCAAAGAAGCGGGTCCGAAACCATTAAATCCTGTCCCTCCAACGCCGCTGCGACCTGTTTTCCGTCCGCGTCAATCACACAGTGCTCCACCGAAAAGCCATCCTGTTTCGTATTTTGCTCCGACTGCACACGCACGTTCCATTTTGTGCCGTCTATCCGAATTGGACTTATATACACACTGTCGGGAACAATATGTACGATTGGACACAATAAAGCCCATACATTTCGGTAAATACCCGCGCCACTGTACCATCTTGAGTTAGGCGCGCGATGGGAAACCAATACGCATAGCTCATTTTCGCCGTCCTTTAGAAAATCTGTACAATCAAAGGTAAAGGTACTATAGCCATATTTCCAGGAATAGACCTCCTGTCCGTTCAAAAAGACCGTGGTATCCATGTATACGCCGTCAAAGCGTAAGTACATCCTCTTATCCGTTCCAAAAGAAACATCGTCTGCCGTGAAAAATTTTCTATACCATCCGTCACCTGACTGGTACAAATCCTTCGTATTCCAGATTAGCCAATCGTGGGGGATTTCTACAGCCTTCCATTGCGCCTCATTTGGCTTTTCCTGCCCGNTTTCCTTCCANGCAAATTGCCAATGATCGTTAAATAGCTGCTTTTCCATATTTACCCCTATCCCGCCGCTTGCCGGCATTACAAATTTCCGAGCATATTTTATATCGTCAACCCCTACATTTTTGAAAGGGCTTTTTTTCATTTTTCATTTGCCGCACTTTTATCCCGCAACTTGTTTTTATAGATGGGAAACAACAGTTTTTCAGACAAAATCCTCTCTCATAGGAGTGAAAAAATCCACAATTATGCCATCTTCCAAGCATAGACATCCATGGGGAATATTTGCCGGAACAAGAACAGAGTCACCTTTTTTGATCACACGTTTTTCGTCATTTACTTGAAATTCAAATACACCCTCCGTCACATAGGCAATCTGTGTATGCGGATGAACATGAACGGGACCTATCGATTTCGCTACAAAATGGTTTTCAACACACATTGCCGATTTTTCATAGGACAGAATTTTCCTCACGGCACCTTTTCCAATCACCTCAAATTCGATTTCATCATTTTGTAACCAAATTTCATTTTTTTCTGCTTTTTTCATATATACCTCCAAGGTTTTTCATTTTTGCCGCTACAATCTTTGCGTATAACCCCATTTTACATTTTCTTTTCAGCGCACACAATCAAAACATTTTCGTTTTTTCTCACTAACAAATTTTCTCTCTCCTTTTTATAGATTTCTGTGGTTTTCACAATAGCGAAAACATTGGAATTAGAGTAAAATACTAATGATACCATTGCTTATATTATGTTGCGTTTTTGCACATGCAAGGGGCATCAAATCCATTATATGAAATCACCAGATTTTTATTAAATAGGAGGAAAACATGACTTTTCAAAAAGGTAATTGGGAAAAACACGTAGACACAAGAGATTTTATTGTGCGAAATTATACGCCCTACGACGGAGATGAATCATTTTTAGAGGACCCCACCGAAAGAACGTTGCATTTGTGGAAAAAAGTCGAAAAACACATGAGTGACGAACGCGCCGCCGGCGGTGTTCTGGACATTGATACCAAAACCATTTCGACGATTTCCTCTCACGCGCCGGGATATATCGATAAGGAAAACGAATTGATCGTAGGGCTTCAGACAGATGCTCCCTTGAAAAGAGCTATTATGCCCTTTGGCGGCATTCGTATGGTAAGGACTTCCTTGAGGGCGTACGGCCGTGAAATGAATCCTGAGGTCGAAAGAGTTTTCAAGCATAGAAAAACACACAACGACGGAGTATTTGACGCGTATACGGAAACGATGCAAAAGGCCCGTCACAGCAGCATTATTACAGGTCTACCTGACGCGTACGGACGTGGACGTATTATAGGAGATTACAGAAGAATTGCACTGTATGGTGTTGATTTTCTCATTGAGAAAAAGGAGACCGCGAAAAAGGACTACGTTTTCGCCATCATCAACGAGGAGGTCATACAGCAAAGAGAAGAAATTTCCGAGCAGATTCGTGCTTTGGCAGAGCTAAAGGAAATGGCGGCTTCTTACGGCTATGACATCAGCCAGCCTGCAAGGGATACCAAAGAAGCGATTCAGTGGACGTATTTTGGATATTTGGCAGCGATTAAGGAGCAAAACGGTGCTGCCATGTCTCTAGGACGTGTCTCCACCTTTTTGGATATTTACGCTGAAAAGGATCTAAAAGAAGGACGCTACACCGAATCGGAAATCCAAGAAATGGTTGACCATTTTGTTATGAAGCTGCGTATGGTGCGTTTTTTGAGAACACCTGCTTATGACGAGCTTTTTTCGGGCGATCCTACTTGGGTAACGGAATCCCTGGGCGGCATCGGCACAGACGGAAGACATCTGGTCACCAAAACCACTTACCGCTTTATGAATACCCTTGTCAACCTGGGACCTGCACCGGAGCCGAATATCACGGTGCTTTGGAGTATTCACCTTCCTGAAAGCTTCAAAAAGTACTGCGCCCGCCTTTCTGTCCTTACGTCCTCTATCCAGTACGAAAATGACGATATTATGCGTCCGAAATTTGGTGACGACTATGGTATTGCCTGCTGCGTATCTCCCATGCGTATCGGAAAGCAAATGCAGTTTTTCGGCGCGCGCGCAAATCTCGCGAAGGCACTTTTGTATTCACTGAACGGTGGAAAAGACGAAAAAGACGGCTCACAAGTAGGTCCGGAGTTCGCTCCTGTTCAATTTGACGAGACACTCGATTTTGACGAGGTATGGAAAAAATACAATTACATTTGCGAGTGGCTTGCAGAGCTTTATATCAATACGTTAAATATCATTCACTATATGCACGACAAATATTGCTACGAAAAGATTCAGATGGCACTGCATGACGAGGAGATTCTAAGAACCTCTGCTTGCGGTCTTGCCGGTTTTTCTGTTGTGGTTGACTCACTTTGCGCCATCAAGTACGCCAAGGTACACCCCATCAAAAACGAGTCCGGCTTAATCATTGATTTCACCATAGAGGGTGATTATCCGAAGTTCGGAAACAACGATGACCGTGCCGATTCTATTGCAAACATGGTCGTAGAGCACTTTATGCAAAAGCTCTCAAAGCACAAGACCTACCGCCGTTCAAAGCCTACCATGTCTATTCTTACGATTACCTCCAATGTTGTTTACGGAAAGAAAACAGGTGCCACGCCGGACGGTAGGAAGCTAGGAGAGCCCTTCGCTCCGGGTGCGAATCCGATGCACGGCAGAGACTCCAACGGCTGTATCGCCTCCATGATGTCTGTCGCGAAGCTTCCTTTTGATTTTTCCGAGGACGGTATCTCATACACATTTTCTATCATCCCCAAGGCATTGGGAAAGGACGAAATACAGCAGGTTGATAACTTGGTATCTCTTATGGACGGTTATTTCAAGGAGAACGGACATCATATCAACGTGAACGTAATCAACCGTGAGGTTTTGATGGACGCAATGGATCATCCTGAAAAATACCCGCAGCTTACCATTCGCGTGTCCGGCTATGCTGTCAATTTCATCAAGCTTTCTAAAGAACAGCAGTTAGATGTCATCAACAGAACCTTTCACACTCGTTTTTGAGGAAGGGAATTTGGATGCACAACAATCTTTTGGAAGTCCGCGGCTTCATTCATTCTATTGAGAGCTTTGGTGCGGTTGACGGTCCCGGTGTTCGCTTTGTCGTCTTTTTTCAAGGCTGTCCGCTTCGGTGTCTTTACTGTCACAACCCTGATACATGGAAGCCGGGTATCGGAAAAGACATTTCTGTCGGAGAGCTTATAGAGCAAATCAAAAAATACAAAAGCTTCATTTCAAGCGGCGGTGTCACCTTTTCGGGCGGTGAGCCCATGCTGCAGCCAGAATTTTTAGAAGCTCTTTTATTGGCCTGTAAAGAAGAAGGCTTTCACACCGCCATTGACACGTCAGGCGCGCTTCCCTTGGAAAAGCAAAAAGCCGCCATCAACGCGAGCGACTTGTTACTTTTGGACTTAAAATGTATTGACACTGCTGTTGCTAAAAGGTTGACAGGCATTGGAAATGAAAATATGTTTTCCACGCTCGACTATTGCCAGCAAATAAAAAAGCCGGTATGGATTCGTCAGGTTCTTTTAGATGGCTTCACGCTGGATATGGAGCAAGCGCACCTTGTCGGCGAAAAGCTCAAGGACTACTCTTGTATTGAAAAAATCGAACTACTGCCCTTTCATCAAATGGCATCCTATAAATGGGAGGAATTGGGCTTAAAATATACATTAAAAGACCTTGATACACCCGATAAGAAAAAAACAGAGGAATACAAAGAGATTTTACGAACATACGGTCTTATAGTCTAAATCCATTTGAAAAGCCAACGTACCTTCACACGAAATGTACGTTGGTTTTTTCTTTATAACAGGAAAAGCCCCAATATGCCCGCACCTACTATAACCATAATGGCGTTTTTCTTGAACTTCATAAGAACGACACAGGCAATGACAAATATCAAAATGGCAAACCAATTCACATACTCAAAAAAGCTTTGATTCCATTGCACGCCGGAATAAAGAAGAATGTTTTCCGAAAGAGTAAAGGCAGTCGTCAGAAGAACGCCCGCACAGCTAAACTTGATTGCCTGAATGAATTTCTGAACATACTTATTTTTTTGAAATTTCGATAGAAAATAGTAAAGAGCCGATGCCAAAATCAAGCTCGGAATAATAAGCCCCAGTGTTGCAACCGTAGCACCGGCAAATCCACCCTTTATAAACCCGATATAAGTGGCACTATTTAACGCGACCGGACCCGACGCCAGAAGCTCCAACGCCGTCATGTCCGCAAATTCCTGTGCCGTAAGACCTACGTCCTTTGTCGCAATTTCCATGATTAGGCTGAGCATGGGATAGCCGCCGCCAAAGCTCAAAAAACCCAACTTAATAAAGCACCAGAATATTTTCAAATAAATCATTTTAGCTTTTCCTCCTTCTTCTTTTCATCAGGAAGAAGAAATATCCCCGCTACACCGCAAACAAGCATCACCAGAAGAATATTCAGCTTAAAAACAAAGGTCGAAATAAAAGCCACACCGAATAATAAAAGCGTTATCTTGTTGACATTACTTTTGACAATGCCAACCGCATTTGCAAGAATCACCGCAATAGATGCCACTCTGATGCCGTCAATGGCACTGGTTATAAATCCCTGTGTACTCAAAAAAGAGAAAAATACCGCCACCAAAAGCATTCCGAAAAAAGCGGGAAAAACATTTCCCGCGATAGCCGCGACCACACCCCAAGCACCCGCAATTTCTCTTCCCACCAAAATTCCGGAATTCAAAGAAATAACGCCCGGAAGGATTTGCCCCAGAGAAAAACACTCCAATACTCTTTCCTTTTTCATTAGGTGATACTTGTCGTCAAGCTGTTCTTGCAAAATGGGAAGTCCCACAATGCCACCTGTAAAAGCAAAAAGCATTGATTTCAAATAAGAAATAAATATCTCAAAGCACTTACGCTTTTTTGATTTCTCCTTCACCGGTTGAATCGAATCCATCGTCCCCATACATACCCTCCCTTTATTTTGTCAGCCAAAAAAATGCGTACATCAACCCTAGCAAAACAGGTTGTTGAAGTATATAAACAAAAAGCGCGTTTTTCCCGATAAAATTCACCATCGGAATCCGAAAGGAATAAAAAAAATCCGGAAATTTCCCTTCTCTAATCGGTTTGGAAAGATAAAAGCCGAACCAAAAGCTAAAAATCCATGGAATCAAAGGATAATAGTCCGCGCTATAAAATCCCGGCGCAAGAAGCCCAAACGGAAATAAAAACGGAACAGAAACCTGTAAGGGAAAGAAAATATACGTTACGGTAAAAAGCAGTGCCAATACAGGAAGCGCAATCTTCAAGGGAATTTTCTCCAAAGCTTTTTTCAGAAGTGCCGTAAGAATCATGGCAAGTCCCATGAAGCTTAAAATACCAAAAAGAATCATTTCGGAGGGTATAAAAAGAACCGTCACACCGGTAATCAACAGTGCCACTACAAAAACAATGCCGCCACGCTTCAAGGAATTTCTGGAAAAAGCGGTGCAAATACCCGATACCATCGTAAAAACAATTACACCGAAAACCCGAATAGCCGTATAAATAGCGGAATCCATAAAAGAAACGTCCACCGAAAAAAAAGTGCCGAGATTATAAATTGCGTGGGATATCAGCATTCCAATGACTGCACAGCCTCTGGCAAAATCCAAAAACTGTACACGCTTCATCTTGTCATTCATAATCCCCCTATCCCGCCACTAT
>JGI994J12354_10003454_pt1 | contig 14729 bp, 11 predicted proteins | sample IntmicLarv3ML3BL_FD_12354 | JGI IMG/M metagenome (IMG submission 12354)
CTCGCAGATGTCATAGACCCAAGCCGCATAGTGGCTTGGGTGCCATCTTGTAAGGTTATGGTGTGCCGGGTTTGTTCGGGTGCCAAACCAAAACCTGCCAAATCCTCAGCCTCTTCAAAGAGTTTCTCCACGGCAAACACGCCGCACAGGCCGTTGGCAATGTCACGCACTGCGGACTGCACAAGCGGTACATCCTCATAACCTTCCATTATCCATCTATCATTTTCATCACGCAGGAACGTCATTTGGACACCCTTATGCACACTCTCCAGCTTGCGGAGGGAGCCTCGATCCAAGTCATTCAGTGTAATCGATATCGGCTCATACGGCGTGGGTGTGGTTGCCGCTTCCAAGGCCGCCTGGCGGGCGTTGTTGTAAATATACAGCCCACCCAAGCCGCCCAGCAGCACAATACACGTCAATATACTAACCAGATACTTCTTCACTACTTATTACGCCTCCTCAACCATATCACAAAGCCCACGGCAATCGTCACGCCGGGAATCACGCCCATGGCTACGATTTTTGTGTTGTTCGCCTGCTGTGCCGTCATGGCCAAATATGCGGTGGCCGTGTAGGTCTTAGACGGCACATACACCGTATCGGCATCTGATTTATCCGTCAGCCAGTCAAGCGCTTTCACAAAAAACTCGCCATTTGTCCCGTAGTTGTAGTTGTTCAAAACATCTTCCAACAACGTGCTTGTGCCGCAAACCACCAGTTTTGTCACGGTTGTCGCGTTTGCAACAAACACATTGTCCGTAATGGCCGCCACAACAACAAACGGCCCGCTCAAATCGTCGGCTTCTTTGTTTACCGACTGCGCGTTGGGGTTGTTCTTGGCATACGCCTGATTGGTTACAGACAAGAGCGGCTCAATTTTCAAAGAATTCTTGCGCGCGGCTAAAGTTTCCACGCCCTGCGCATAGCCCAGAATAACAGGATACCCCTTCGCCAAGATGGATTGGTTGACCTCATGATTCTCCATAATAGGCAGGAAAATCCCGGGGTCATTCATAATGATACGCGAGGTATCCGCCTCATAAATCATATGGTTGTTCATCTGCACGCCATACGCCTCAAGCACAGAGGCCAAATTGGGCAACTCATACGGCAGCATATCCACCATAACCAGCGCCCGGCCACCCCTGCGCAGATACTCCAGCACAACCTCCGCCTCGGCAGCGCTGTAGTCACGCTCCGGTGTGCTGATGATAAGCAAATCGCAATCCTCGGGAATTTTATTAATGCTCATAAGCTCAAGCGAAGAAAGCGTATAGTTCGCCTCTTCCATGATATCTACAAACATTGCTGACAACGGATATTCGTTGTGCCCCATGACTTCGTAGGCCATCGGCGTGTCATCCTGCAAAACGTATTGTATGGCGTTGGTGACGCGCGGCTCAATATCAATGGACGAAAGCTGCTGCTGAAAGGTCTGCGGATCATATGTGTATGTCACCAGCCTGCTGGCCGGAAGCACGCGGAAGCGCTTGCCGCTCTCCACAATCACACTGTCCACCGGAAGCGACACGTCTTCCGATGAATACTGTGCCACAAACGAGGCATATTGGTACGGATCCTTCGGCACAATGGTGATGTGCGGCGAGGCCGCGGCATACTGGTCAAGGATTTCCGCAAACACGCGATTTTCCTGCCCCGATCGGAACAAGGGATAGATGGTAATGTCCTCTGTCAGACCGTCCAAAATGTTCTTGGTCTGGTCGCTGATGCTATACAGTTTTTCTTCCGTCATGTCGAACTTGGTATGGAACTGCCCCACCACCACATTCACCAGCACTAACACACCGATAACGAACATGGCGGTCAATGTAGAGAATGTGCCGTATCTGGTTCTTTTATTTGTCAGAATGCTTTTTATCTGATTCACGTTTGTTCTCCTCCTTTACTTCCATCTTCTTTTCTCAATCGTATTCACTGTAAGGAACACGAACGCGAACGCAAATGTAACGTAATACACGATGTCGCCCAAATCCAGCACCCCTGCTTGGAAGTTGCTGAACCGATTCAGAAGGGAAAACCAGCGCAGAACCTTTGCTATAACACCGTCGAACAGGAGATTGTTCATGAAATACGCACCAACCGCACCCGCCGCACAAACCGCACCGAATATGCCGCCCACCAGCTTGCTTTTGGTGCTGGTGTACACAATCAGCGCCAGGCCGATTATGGCCGCACCTATGAATATGGCAGAAGCCTCACGCGTTACAGGTGCGGTTGATGCCAGACTGTCCATTAAAAGGAAGATAAAAAGCACCGCGAAGGTGGCGACTGCCGCTATAACCTGGCTTTGGGTCAATGACGAAATAAATATGCCCACCGAAATATAACAGATGCCCAGCAGGATATAGCCAATAAATACGCCCACCGTTTCCGCCACGGGTATGCGCCCGTATATCGTCATGATAAACGGAAAAAGAAGCGTGATACCCATGCCGATAAGAAATAGAAATACCGCCGACAAAAACTTGCCCACCACAATATGTGATACCTTAAGCGGCGATGTATAAAGCAGTTGATCCGTTTTTTGGCGGGCTTCCTCCGCAAACAAACGCATGGTGAGAACAGGAATCAGTATGAGAAACAGGATGGTGCATTGGCTCAAGGTGCTTGCATAATACGGGTTGCCCGCATCCACATTCATGCCGCCGAAGAACAAACCGGTCATCAGAAGCAATACCGCCAAAAAGCCGTATCCCGATACCGATGTGAAATATGTGCGCATTTCTTTTTTGATTATGGCCGTCATTTATTTCACACTCCCTTCGCCTGTTGTGACCTGCAGGAATATTTCTTCCAGCGTCAAATCCGATGACTTCATCATCAAAATCGGCAGATTGTTTTTGGCCAAGCATGTAAAAATCGCCTCGCGAATATCCACAGCTTCATCGCCCTGCAACTCAAAATCGCACGTGCCCGCCTCACGGCTGCCTATAAACGCAATATCACGGAACATCGATACCGAGTCAAGCGCCGTTTTGATATCGTGCTTGCCACCCTTTACGCGCACCTGCATCTTGCGGCCCTGCGTTAGGGAGCTGCTGAGTTTCTCCGGCGAATCACTGGCTACAATATTGCCTTTGTTAATAATCATCACGCGGTCGCACACCGCACTGACCTCGGACAAAATGTGCGAGCTAAGCATAATGGTGTGCTTCTTGCCCAGCCGCTTGATAACGTCGCGCATCTCAATAATCTGTTTCGGGTCAAGGCCCACCGTCGGCTCGTCCAAAATAAGTACTTTCGGGAACCCGACCAAGGCCTGTGCCAAGCCCACACGCTGGCGATAGCCTTTCGAGAGATTGCCAACCAAACGCTTCTGCATGTCCGTGATTTTCACCGCGTCCATAATATCGGTCAACATCTTTTTGCGGCCCGCTTGGCGGACACCCTTGATGTCACACACAAAATTCAAATACTCGGTTACCAGCATATCGCCGTATATCGGCGGGTTATCCGGCATATAACCAATGTTTCGTTTTGCCTTCTCCGGCTCATCCAAAATGTTGCAGCCGTTGATAATGGCCTCGCCCTCTGTGGCGGAGATAAAGCCTGTGATAATGTTCATGGTCGTCGTTTTGCCCGCACCATTCGGCCCCAAAAAGCCGACTATTTCGCCTTCCTCAACGGTAAAGCTGATGTTGTTTACAGCGACATGCTGCCCATAACGTTTCGTTAAATTCCGTACTTCAATCAACGTATATCCCTCCAAAATGTATCGTTTTCGGTTGATTTTGCGCATCTTGACACACAACTGTAATAATCTCTGCTTTATCATACATGAAACTGCCCCGCTTGGCAACACCATTTTTATGATTTCTATACAAAAAAAGGTAAATTTATTGTGAATAAAGTGTGAATCGACAGTAGCCAACCGCCGTTTTCTCTCTGCCTCGACCCACCAAAACACCAGTCGGAATCATTAAATCAGGCCGGACCCCAATATACCGCGCAGTATAAAGTGCGCATATATCAGAATCCGGCCGATAATCAATGCTGCAAAACCCGTCCCCGCCGCGGCAAGGCAGAGCCTTGATGCTTTAAGGTTTCATCCCTCACACCTCAAAATACCCCGGCAGTGTGGCCGGCACCATGGGCGCAGGGCGACACATTTTGGACTCGATAGCCACATTGGCACCATCTTTAGCGCTTTGCAGTATGCCCGACATAACCTCCAGCACATGGTACGTCACCTTCACGGACGCACGGAACTCGCGCTCGGTTTGGACAGCCTTCGCCATATCGGCCAAGCCAAGAGCGCGGCTGTTTGTCGGGTATCCGAACATGTTCGGCATTGTAAGAAACTCTTTTGCCTCCGGCCGGTACAGCCGCACATCGCCGCCCTCGCCGAAGCAGTTCGGATCCGGCACGGACAACGTACCCGCCGAACCGTAGATTTCAATACGCGGAACCTCTGCAATGTGTGCGTCAAACGTGGTAAATATCGTGCCGATGGCGCCGCTTTCAAATTGCAGCATACCGGTGATATACGTCGGGACATCCACATCGATTATCTCACCGAATTTCGGGTCGCTTGTAATCGTGCGCTGGGCAAACGACGCGCGCGCCATGCCCGACACCGAACTAATTCCGCCAAGCAAATTGACCAACGCAGTCAAGTAATACGGCCCCATATCGAACAACGGACCGCCGCCGTGTTTGTAATAGAACTCCGGGTCTGGATGCCAGGTTTCATGGCCACGGCAGACCATAAACGCGCTTGCGCCTACAGGTGTGCCGATCATTCCGTCATCAATCAGCTTGCGCGCGGTTTGGATGGCCGCGCCCAAAAATGTGTCCGGCGCACCGCCAAGCATTACGCCTGCCGCGTCCGCCGCTGCTGCGATTTTCTTGCCTTCATCGAGTGTCGCGCCAAGCGGCTTCTCGCTGTATACATGCTTGCCCGCCGCAATAGCCGCCATGCTTACATCGTAATGCTCGTAAGGGCGGGTCAAGTTCAGCACAATATCGACCTCGGGATCGGCGAACAGCTCATGCATATCGTTGTAAAGCTTGGGGATATTGTAGTCCGCCACGGCTTTTTCCGCCCTCTCACGGATGAGGTCGCAGACACCGATGATTTCGATTTCCTTAAACATATTCGTAATGTTTTCCAAATAAATACCACTGATGGCACCAATACCAACGATGCCAATTTTTACGTTTGCCATGATTGTCCTCCTTAAATAGACGGGGATTTTTTACCTGCAAGAAACTCTATTTTGCTGCTATAAGCGTGAACTCACCCGGCCATTTGGGGTTGACCCAGCCTGGATGCTCGGTAAACTCTCGAATCGTAAGTCCTGCTTGTACGGCCGCGTTCATGATTTCGCCGAGGGTGTAGCGCCTTACCGACACATTAGGAAATGATGCCTGTTCGCCTTCGGAAAAAAACCGTTTATATGCGACATCGCCGTTATACGCGCCGCTGTCAAAGTAATCCACCTCGGAGCTTTCCGCTTTGGCAGCGCCAAAATTTGCCGACGCTATCTTCGTGAACGGATGAAAGTCGCACAATATCAACGTTCCGCCCAACTGCAATAGTTGATACAGCGCGGTAAAGAACTTATCGAGGTCGTGAAAGTAATGCAATATACCGCCTTCGGCGTAGACGAAATCAAAATATGCGCCGTACTTTTCCATATCCGTTTCGCAAAAATCGCCCAGCTCATACCCGATTCTAACCCCGGCGGCGGCGGCCAACTCCAACGCATATTTCTTTTGCGGTTCTGAAATGTCAAACACAGTCGCTTCCGCCTGCAACAACGAAAGTGCGACCGCCCTGCGCCCGTCTGACCCGCAGACGCTTGCAACGCGTTTGCCTGCCACATCACGAAAATACGAAGCGTGATACCGCAATGATTTTTCCGGGTCTGCCCGCAGTTTCGCAGCTACGGCCTGCGGCGTTCCTTGATGGCTGACGCGCCACTCATATGCACGGTGTTCCCAAGCAGCCTTGTTTTGCGATACAACGGAATCGATCATATCGTTTCACTCCCTCCGGGTTACAGGACAGGGCATCAATACATTTTCGCGTTGTTTTCAAACCGTTCGGTAGTCAACCCGTTTTCAGCGGCATATGTCTTGCCTTCCGCGGCCCAAAGCATCCCGCGGCGCATGATTTCCTGCGCATTGGGCGAGTTATCAAACACGTCATCGTGATGCCCGAGCGAGGTATAGAACACACGCCCCAAGCCCCACATCTTCGTCCACACCACGGGCATATCCACCGGTTTATTGGATATATGGTAGTAGGAGATGGCCGGGAACCGTGTAGTCGCCAAAACCTCGACTGCCGGGTCAATATGTAAATAGTAATGTTCACTGCATACCGGGAAATCCTCAAGCCCCGCCACAATCGGGTTTGACGGCGAGCTGATGTTAACCGTGTACTCTACCCCGTCGCCACCCGGATGGCTGACCCATTGGCCGCCCGTCATAAACTGCCACTCTGTATCATTGCGGAACGAATCGCACATGCCGCCATGGCAGCCGCAAAGGCCGACGCCCGCGCCAACCGCCTTCGCGATATTTCTGGAATAATCGCCCTCTATCGCGCCCATTGTCCAGCACGATACCAGCAAATCATAGCTCATCAGCTCATCCAAATCCGCCAAACATTCCAGCGTATCCGAATGCACAACCGTATACCCCTCACGCTCCAGCAACCTGCCGAACCGCTGCGACACCAGCACAGGCTCGTGCCCATCCCAGCCGCCTTGGAAAATCAACGCTTTTTTCATTATATATGCTCTCCTCCCGCGCGGCCATCCAACTGTACCCAGCAAGCACACGCCTACGCAAAAAAATTATACCATTTCCCGCTTGACTTTAACAGCTTTTCTTTGTACTATAATAGACATAATTTGACTTCAACGAGGTGCGCGTCATGCTCTTTTACGAATCCAACCATTCATCCGGCTACGATACATTCCTTGCCAACACCACGGCCAACCTTGATTTCGCCGCGCATTTCCACCGGGCATTTGAGATGATTGATGTGCAATCCGGCCAAATCACCGTCACCATCGGCCAAAACCGTTTCGATTTGACAGCGGGTGATGCCATACTGACGCTGCCGGATGAAATCCACGCCTATCACACAGCCGACCACTCGCTTTGCCGCATCCTTATATTTTCCGAGGATCACGCCCACAGTGCCTACACCACACTTAAAGGCAAGGCTTTGGCCGACCCTGTGTTTCATATCGACGCACGCATCCGCGAATACCTGTTTGACACTTTACTTGACACAAATACCACGCGCCTGCACCGCAAAGCCTGCCTCAGCCTTATCTGCGCCGAAGCGCTGCGCCAAAGCCCGCTTGTCGACCGTGACCGCAAAGAGGAGGCGCTGCTGTATAAAATCATTACCTTTGTGCAGGGCAATTTCACACAAGACCTAACCCTGCGCGATGTGGCCAAGCAGTTTGGTTACGACTATTCATACCTATCCCGATACTTGAATCGTTTCCTGCATATGTCCTTCGCCGATTTCTTAAATGGTTGCCGCATCAGCTATGCCGCCGCCCTTTTAAGCGATGCATCCATGAAAATTACAGAAGTGGCCCGACTTTGCGGATACGAAAACGTGCGTACCTTCAACCGCAATTTCCTGCGGGTGCATCACTGTACACCGCGGGAGTTTCGGGCAGAAAGACCATAAGACCTTGCGGGATTTGGTTCAGCGACCCAAAACCTTACTCTTTGAACCACCGGCTTGGCCGATGGTTTTCGTTTAAACAAGAAAAAGGCTTGCTGCCGCGACGGCAAACAAGCCTTTTTATGTTGGAATCCATGCGCCTGCCTTTGACACTTCCGTCTGAGCCACTCAAAACGCTCCACTCAGGTCAAGCACCCTCACGGCACATAACCGAACCGGCTTAGTGCTGCTTTCTTCCGAACCTGACACGGTTCACCGGGAGCTATTGCGCAAGACTCAACCCTCAACGCTTCACGTAAAAGCAAACATCAGCCAAAAGGAGCCGCAGGACAGGCATCACCCCCGCTGTAGCGGATTGCGGGTACAGGGAGCCGCTAATTCCCCGGCTAGCATGGAAAATTTGAAAACAAAATCAACAATACCGATATATTATACCGTGAACCAAAGGAAAAGTCAAACACTAGTTTTGCCTCTGCCCATACAAAACTTCAGTCAACTTTGCAAACTCATATATATCCAACGCCTCACCGCGCACGCTTTCCGAAAGCCCGCAAACGGCCAGCGCCTCCGCAACCGCCGCCTTGCCAACCCCCAAGCCGTCGCAGGCCGCCAAGCAGTTTACAAGCGTTTTGCGACGCATGGAAAACGCCGCGTGTACCAATGTGAAAAAGTACGCCTCCTCCGTCACCGTTACACAAGGCGCGGGCAAAAGCGAAAATTTTACCACTGCCGAATCCACGCCCGGCCGCGGGTAAAAGCAATTGGACGGCACATTCGCGACCAGCGATACTTCCGCGTAATATTGTATACAGACCGTTATCGCCCCATATGCCTTCGTGGACGGTTTAGCCCGCATTCGCTCCCCTACTTCCTTTTGCACCATAACGGTCATGCTTTCGATAGGAAGCTTGTTTTCCAGTACATGGAAGACAATGGGTGTTGTGATGTAGTACGGCAAATTGGCAACCAAGTGCGCCGTTTTCATGTTTTCTTCGGCAACCAACGCACCGAGGTCAAGCTTCAAAACATCCGCATTGACAATGCGCACATTATCATATTCGGCAAGTGTTTCGTGCAAGACAGGAATTAAGGAAGCGTCGATCTCAACCGCCAGCACCTTCCCGGCCCTGGCGGCCAATTCTGCCGTTAGGGCACCCAGCCCAGGGCCAATCTCAATGGCAAGCGCATCTTTGGTAATCCCCGCCGCACTCACAATTTTGTCCAGCACAAACGAGTCTGTCAGAAAATTTTGCCCATAGTTCTTCTTCGGGGCAAGCCCCCGCGCATCCAAAATGGTGCGCACTGCCTGATAGGTTGCTAAGCTTTCTTTTTTCTCCATTCTTACTCCCTGTCTGCCGCTTCATCCGGAATCGGCTCCGCCATCAGCACGCCCTCTTCGGTTTGCGCAACGTTTTCAAACCACAGGATTTCGCCGTCTGCTGTAAATATGATCTCAGAAATGCCATATAGATACCCCAGCGTATCCGTCAAACACCGTACCGCCTCCGCAGGCAAAGCCTCCGCCGTCAAACCCTTGGCAAAATGCACCGTGACCAGCGGGTTTGTGGCATATGTGTATTCTACATCCACTTTTTCGATTTGCAAAAGGCTTGCCTGGATATCAAACTTTTCGCCAAAATGCGCTTGAAGGGTTTCGTTATACAGCTCGATAATGTCCGTATTTGTTTGGTATTGGATAGAGTATACATCGTATACGCGCACACCATTGTCCATATAAAACAAAGGGCTCGCTGAACTGTACGCAACATTTTCATGAACTTCCGCCAGCTCGGAGGACACGGTTTTGTTCTCAGAGATGTTCGTGGTTTTCACCACACCCACGTCTTTGGCGTAATATATCTTGACCTCGAAATTGTTATCCGCATAGACTTTTGTTACTTCTATGGTTTGGAATGTGCCGTAAGGCACTGTCACCTCTACATCCACATCGGTGACAGTAAATGTAATCTCTGTCCCTGCCATGGCATCATAATAGCTCCAGCCTACATTTTCCTTCAAAGGTGTGCCGATGATTGACGCCATCACATTGGGTTCACGATCCAGCAAATTTTCATGGCGGTTATAGCGCACTTCCGTATAGACCAAATCCAGTGATTTGTCGGTAAACTGCAAAACCTCCACTATCGACTCGCTTGCCGTCACGATGCGCCTTTGCACACGGTTGCCTTCTGCAAACTCGACATACGTCGTGTATGATGCAACTTCATCTGTATCGCCTCTATAAACATAGGCCGTATTTTCTTTCATCACCATATATTCCGCCAACTCGCCCGAAAACACGTTCTTCGCCGCCTCAAGCACGACATCGTTTGCCGGTTCGGTAACCGAAGGCTCTGTGTTGTCAGGTTCGTTCGGGGCGGTGCACCCGCCCAGCAGCATTACACCGCATAATGCAATTGCCATCCATTTTTTCATATATATTCACTCCTTAGTATTTGTCGCCTCGTCTGTTTTTGCCAATCTTCATATTATAGCCCATGCCTCTAAAAAATGCAAACCTTTTTCGCCATGTAATAAAGACATTTCTTACGCATATAAAGTTCCGATAGACGGCTGTGCATTCCTATGATACAATGAATTCAGAAGAACACACGCAGAACTGCGCCAACGTTCTACTCATTCATGTTACCAATGATGGTAAATATCACCCGATGGGAGGCCTTCAATGATTACCGAAATCAAGGACAGCGATCTTTTGTGGATCGCACCCGAAACACGCCGCATAGGGAAAAATCTCGACATTGAAACCGCATACTTTAAGCAGCTAATCACTTTGGCGGATAAATCTTGCGCCTCGGCACTCATCCGCATATCGGCCAACAGCCGGTATTGCCTTTACGTCAACGGGACCCCGATATCCGATGGCCCTTGCAAAGGTACAGAATGGTACCATTTCTGCGACACCATAGACATTGCGCCGTATCTGCACGCAGGAGTCAACGTTATTGCAGTCAAAGTGGTTGCTTTCCACACGCGGTTAAACACGGCGGACGACTCGCACAACCTCGGTCCCGGCTCCGTTATGTCCGCCTCTATCGGCCCTATGCTGATGCTGAAGGGCGGCATCTGCGAGGCAAACGGCGGCGTTATCGACATCTCCACAGGCAGTGCCGAATGGTTTTGCCAAACAGATGAGGCCGTCACATGGCGGTATGAGCCGTCCATTGTGATGCACGGCAATCTGGAGGATGCCGACGGCGGCAAGCTCCCGCATGGCTGGATAGAAAAAGCGGAAATCGGCACAGGTTTCACTAAGGCCGTCACACGGCTAAACAGTGAAGTTTCCTATGGCGAGTTTACCCGGCTGATGCTCTTTGAACGCCCAATCCCCTTCTTGACACGCGACAAACTGCCCGCTCTCACCGAAATGGAAGGCACGGGCAATCTGCATTTCGATACAGACGGGAAAGCTGTTTGTGCGCCAAATCAAACATACTCCATCGTGCTGGAGGCACCTGTTTTGACGACAAGCTATGTGTCTGTTACATGCGAAGGCGGCGCGGGCAGTACGGTTACGCTTTCCTACTCCGAAGGCTTTGTGAAGCGCGATGTTGATGGGCGGATATATAAACAGCATCGCAAAGATGCTACAGGCGAGTTTGACGGCGTTTCCGATATCTACCGCCCCGGCGGGCAAACCGAGGTGTATGCACCGTTTTGGTTCCGCACATTCTTGATTATGCGTGTGGAGGTCACTACAGGCGCAGAGGGGCTTGTGCTGTATGCGCCTGAACTGACGGAAACGCGCTATCCGCTGGAAAGCAAGGCCGAGGCCGTTTCAAACGCGCAGGATTGGGTCGCGCCCGTGTGGGACATAAGCCTGCGCACCTTGCAAATGTGTATGCATGAAACATATGAAGACTGCCCGTTTTATGAGCAACTGCAATACATTATGGACACACGCCTGCACATGCTCTTTACCTATGCTGTCAGCAATGACACCCGCATGGCAAAACGAACCATCCACGATTTCCATACGTCTTTACTGCCGGAAGGCATTTGCCAGTCGCGCTACCCCTCCAACAAGCGGCAGGTTATCCCCGCGTTTTCCTTACACTGGGTGCTGATGGTGCATGATTATGTGCAAGAAACCAGCGATATTGAGTTTGTAAAACCCTACCGTTATACCATCGAACGGATCTTTAACTGGTTCGACCGGCATAAAAACGAGCAAGGGCTTGTGACGCAGCTCGGATACTGGGATTTTGCGGATTGGGCAGACAAATGGGCATCAGGCATACCAAACGCGGTGGCGCACGGCCCCGGCACCATCAACAATTTAAGCTATGCCTATACCATGAAAACCATTGCGCCGTTGTTCGCCAAGCTCGGATTGCCTGAGTTAGGCGAGTTTTATGCCAACGAGGCACAAACTGTGATGGGCGCAGTGATGAAGCACTGCTGGAGTAATGAGCGTCAGCTTTTGCGGGAAGGCCCTGATTTTGAGGAATACAGCCAGCACGCGCAGGTATGGGCAGTGCTTTGCGGTTTGTTTACGGGTAAAGAGGCCGCGCTGATTATGGACAAGACCTTACAGGATAAATCACTTGTGCCTTGCTCTTTCGTTATGCAGTTTTATATGTTCCGCGCGTTGGAGGAAGCGGGGCTGTACGCCAAAACCGAAGGCTTGTGGGAAATGTGGCGCAGCTTGCTTGACGATGGGTTAACCACCGTGCCGGAGATCCCGGGCCCATACACACGAAGTGACTGCCACGCCTGGGGGGCGCTGATGCTTTATGAATTCCCGCGTAAGGCGCTTGGTGTTTCGCCGCTGATGCCGGGCTATAACATGGTGGAAATTCGGCCTCGGGCGATGTATCTCGGCCATGCCGCAGGGGTTGTGCCCACACCACACGGCTTGGTTATGGTGGATTGGACGGTTGACGGTTGCAAGTTCGATTTGCGTGCGGAAACGCCCGTGCCTGCCAGAATCGTTTTGCCTGATGGAACGGTGATGCTTGTTGAAGCAGGAAAACATTCATATAGTGTCCGGTTGCATTGATTGCCGCTTACAAATTTAAGACCATAAAGCTTTGCTCAACACCCCACAATCTTTTTGAAAAAGACTGACCAAAAACTTTTGAGGCGCCTCAGCAAACACGGACAACAAAAAAGACCCCTCCTGTGGTAAAATAAAAACACAGGAGGGTTTGCTATGTCAAGAACCTATAAGGAAGATGAAACGGGATGGAGCGCGGCAAAGCCGTCCACAACACGAGCATCCATTTACAACATGGCGAAAGTTTTGGGACAGCACCCACAAAGTCTTACCCCTTCACCATCACACCTCAATACGCGATAAATTGATACCATGCACATCATTAACCGTAATGGTGAACGACACCGCCCCGGCATCCGTTGTCGGGCCGGTCTTTTCTGCGATGCCCGCCATAATGTCCGGAGAGGAGTCCTTCGTGGCAACTATCCAAATCACTTCCTTCTCCGGCGCAATAACCACACCAAAGAACTTGTCCATTCCGGACATGCCGCAGCCGCGGGCGTTCATAACCGTGCCGCCGGTGGCACCTGCCGCACTCGCCGCCTCCATAACATCCTCACAATATCCTCGGTTTAATACAACGATTATCAAATCATGCACCGCATCCTTATGCATATGCTCCTCCTTATTTCCTTCGCTTAAAAATTGTACGGGCTTCTGGTAACACCCATTATCGATTTTCACTGTAAACGATATGCCGCGCCCCGGCTTTGCAAATTCAAGCGCTTCGTTGATTTCCGCATTAAGCTTGACAGCCTCCTCTTTAGGCAGCACACAACGAAACACCGCTTTTTCCGTTTCGCCCAAGCCTAAATAGCTGAGTATCTTTGAATTGGCCGTGCCTTTGCCGAATGTAACCAGACTGAAAAATGTCTTATATTTTTCCAGCGCATCCTCGACAATTGAACTGCGGTCTCTGTCACAGATTACGCTTAACAGGCACAGCTCCAAATGCTTGTTTTGCTCTAAGTGCATATGATCATTCCCCTGTCCTCTCTTATTTCGCTTCCGTTTCCTTGGAATCAATCTCCAACGCTTCGGCTTCCAGTTTCTTAGCTTTTTTGAGCTTCATACTATATATTAAACCAATAAGCTGCACCACAATGGGAGGCAGCATGGTCGACAATCCCACAATTCCAAAAGCGCCCGTCACAATATCGCCACCGGTCATCTTGCCCACCCCGATGGCAAAGGGCAGTACAAAAGCCGCACTCATCGCGCCTGTGGCAACTTCGCCCGCGTCAAACCCAATGCCGACAAATATGTTTGGCACAATAAAAGTCAGCGTCAACGAAAGGGTATACCCGGGAATCAATATCCACCAAATCGATATACCCGTCAATATCCGCACCATGGCAAGGCTCATGGCAATACCCACACCTGTCGCCATACCGAACAGCATCATCTGCTTGGATATGGCGCCATTTGTAATATCGACCACGCGTTTCACCAACACATAGGCGGTCGGTTCCGCCAACAACACCGCCGCACCGATTACAAAAGCCAGTGGTATAACCACCCAGTTATATGACAAAGCACCTATTTTCTCACCAAATGCGGTTGCGGCAGGCATAAACCCATGATTGACACCTGCAATAAACACGGTAAGCCCAAGCATCAGGTACACCAACCCAACAAAAATCCGCACCAACTCGCGGCGGGAAAGCTTGAGCTTCACAACTTGGAAAATCAAGAATATGGTGACAATCGGCACAATAACCATCACGATATCTTTCAGTGTATGCCACAGCCCATTCCCAAACACACTCCAGATTTGGTACATGCCTTCGTTTGCAAGTTCATGTGCGCCAAGGTACTGGGTATCTTCTGAATGAAAGAACAACCCCAGAATCAACACTGTCATAATCGGGCCAACCGAGCAAATAGAGCTGATGCCGAAGTTGTCCTCCTCCGAGTTTCTGCCGCCTGTAACTGCCGCAAAACCGCCGCCTATCGCAAGCAAAAACGGCACCGTCACAGGCCCGGTTGTAACCGCAGCCGCATCAATGGCAATGGCTAAATAAT
>JGI994J12354_10003455_pt1 | contig 14724 bp, 14 predicted proteins | sample IntmicLarv3ML3BL_FD_12354 | JGI IMG/M metagenome (IMG submission 12354)
TTATTAAAGAGATTAAGATTTTCTATATGTAAACATGATGCATCATGAAAATTTTTAGGGAACCAGTATCCCGTCCATAATTTTGTGTGGCAGGCGGCTCTGGAAGAGTTCCTCGTCTGTGAGCTCGCGCCATTCTCCGGTTTCGGGGTCGTTGAACAGTCCGGCAGGGGTGCCAAGCTCCCAGAGTTCGCCGCTGGATGTGACAGCCAAAATGTGAATCTCGCTTGAGGTAACAAATGCGATATTGTCCATGACTTTCTGCGGCTCTCTGCGGAATTCGTCCGTGCCATCGCCGAGGGCACCGTTGCGGTTGTCCCCCCAGACCCAGAGGCTGCCATCCTCCTTTATGACAGCGTAGCGCTCCCAGCCTGAATAGGCGTATCTGACGCCATTCATAATTTCCGTAGGCTCTCCTCTTTCGAAATAGGGCAGAGGTCCGCCAACCTCAGCCATGTCTCTGAAGGTTTTTCCCCAGGCCCATAAGCTGCCGTCATCTTTGATTGCTAATGCCTGCGCGCCCCCGGACACATACTTGACGCCGCTCATTATTGGTTCAGGTGTGAAACGGCAGGTCTCTCCGCTCTTGTCTGCTATGCCGATATCACCCCAAGCCCATAGCGTACCATCTTCTTTTATGGCGTAACAGGCGAATTCACTCGCACATATATATATGGCATTTTCTAATACCTTAACAGGCGTTTTTAATGGATTGCTACTAGTGCGCAAAATTTTATCCTTGGTATCCAAGCCGTCGCCAATAACCCCGGATTCTCCGGATCCCCATGTCCAGACAGTCCCGTCCGTGCGCAGGGCGAGGCAGTGATATAATCCTGCCGACGCCAATTGGACATTCTCCATAAGTATAATCGGTCCTCGCTCATCTTGCTCTGCACCCATCAGCTGCCCCCAGAGCGGAGTACCCCATCCCCAAAGTGCGCCTTCGGTATCTATGGCAAGAGACACCCATCTGCTGCTAGAAATATTAATAACGGTTCCAATGACATTGTCCTTATCAGAATTCGGATACTCATCCCCCGGCTCATAAAGACCCGCATTAACGAGAGTTCCATCATTCAAAATTGCGGTATAGGCATTACCGGTGGTTGAGACACTGTTGATATGCTCGGAAATTGACTCCTGTAGAGTTAAAGATTCAAATAGAGGGGGCTCCGGCATTGCTGACGAAGCTGGTGTATGTGTTCCCGACTCCAATGTCTCGCTCTCAATTAGCTGAGTAGGTGTTACTATAGGCGTATCAGCGCACCCATAAAGGCACAACGCAAATAGCAAAACAGCAATCACGATTAGTCTAGTTTTTTTCACATAATCCTCCCGTCTTCGGCAGATGGGGAACATCTGCAGATGACGCCCCCCATCTTTTGTGTGCTTAGATTTTACTTACAAGCGATGCGATTTGAAGGTGCATTCGATCTGCATTAGATATTATTTCCAATTCAGTGCCTGAGGAATTTCTGCACTGCATCGCAGTGGAACTGCCGCCATCCAGAAAAAGGCCCTTATACGTTGAATTATCTGCTGCTGTAGTAGGTTCAGAAATACCAAAATAACTTTGTATTGCAGTTCTGAATTGAGTCATGGTAGGAGACGATGTACACACAATCAAGTAAACGGTTTTTGTTGATGTGTTTGCAACCATACCCGTCCTCCCGCCATCGTATGACTTATCAACACCATAAGGGTTAGCGTCATTGTTTATCAGTGTTTTCCAGTTTTCATTTCCCAAAAACATATTGATTCCGCCTTGTGCCCAACTGTTCGTGCTCGGAATGTCGGTTATCTCACTATATCGCTCAACTTTTTTCTGCTTAACAGCACTGCCAGTCCAATAAATAACGCCTCGACCTGTGCCATTTACATCTGCGCCAGTTGCCACTGCTACACCATTCTGGACTCCAATACTGTCAGCTCTACTGTTTGACAATACATAAAACCCACCGTTTACGCCATAGTTAGATGTGCTAACAAGGTTTGAGGAGGCCCCAAGCGACAGCAGCTTGATATTTTTAGCGTGAGTTTTAATGATATGCAATGATATTCCGTTATAAGTTCCGGTGGAATACTGGTGATATGCCGGGCCGCTGTAAGTGCCGAGCTTCATGTGCTCATACCATACCCTTTTGTATTTACCGGTCGCCTGGTCAACTGTCTCAACAAGGGCAAAGTCGTCCTCTTTTCTTCCCACTAAGAAGTTAACTACATCATTCGGGTACAGGTATATATTTGTAGGGTAGTTCGTTGTAGGCCCAAATCGAGCATAGCTTGGCGTGATAACGCGTCTTGCCGAAAAGACTGCACTGTATGTTGGAACCGCCCCTGTGACGGAAATAAATCGTGCCTCCACATAATTTCTTCTGGCTCCATTTAGTTGCGAAACATAATACCACGTTCCCTCTTTCCACAAAACGTTAAATAATGCACCACTTGAATAACTTACATCGGATACAAAGTCTGTTGTGCTAGGACCATAGTAAAGGGTTGCTGCAGATGTTAATACTCCTGTTGCCATATTCATTCTCCTTAAAAATAGAGTTTTGATTTGCAAATCTATTTATTAAAGAGAAGAAAATGGCATGGATATAAACGCAAACGGCCTCCCAATAAATATATGCTAATGGCATAATTACAATATGGATAAATCGTTTTAATAAATACATGGAATTTCCGAGGTGTCTTATGAATTATGGTGTCTATGTATAGAAAGGAATAGCGGTTTCGAAGAAGGCTCTATTAGCGGAGGGAGTGTTGGAGCAACAGATGCAGTTAATGACGGAGATTAGAGCACTACAGAAGGCGCGCTAGAATATGTAGTGCAGACCGGCAAAAATGAGATGGTTCATACTAGAATTATTGCGTTTATTGCGTGCCTCATTGTCAATAAAATGTGTTTGTTATCTTTGTTCCGCTACGTATATACTAACTCGAGATTGTATGATTTTTGCAACCTCACTAGCCGATTTATCGCCGTTGAATAGTGCGGCTCCCTCAACTGAGATAATTTCCAAAACAGTTTCATCGTAGATTGCTATATTCTCTATGGCAGACAATAAATCATAGAATTCTTCAGCATCTGCATCAGTAAATGCTATCGGAATTGTCTTATCGGATTTCAGGTTTTCAATCAAGTTCTTAAGAACCGGTAGATAAATCGGAATCGCACCCTGAGCTTCGAAGTTTTCGTTTGATTCCATGAGCATAAATTTGATATACTCCCAGCATCCGTCAGCATTGGAGCTTTGAGAGACAATTCCCAACGGTTCGCTTATGTGAATATCCGACCCACTGCTGCCATCAACAGTTGGCCAGCCAATAAAGCTCAACTCACACCCAGCCATTTTCTCCTCGAAAGCAAGTTTCCATATACTGTCGCCCCAGACCGCTGCCGCAACCAGTGTGCCGTTCGATACGCGAACAGCTCCATAGGTGAAATCCATGTTGTTTAAATCTTCGGGGGATTCCTTAATTCGGTTACTTGCTTCTAAAATCTCTATAAACTCATCATTGTTGAAATCACAACTTCCAGTTTCCCAGTTTATGGCTTTGCCTAGATATCTTGCGGAAATTTTGCGCAGGAATTGATTTTTTGTAGTGTTATACAACGTTTCTACGTAAGTAGGCATTGTACGTTCAATTTCCAGATACTCGGAGAGCGTCCAACCATATCGTTCGCCAAAATCAGAGCGAAGCCCAGCTACTGTTTCATAAAAAAATCTATCACTAATTAAATAAATACCACCAGACATTTCAAGAGCATTTGAAATCACTAAATCATCTTCGTTGATTTCATCATCATTTTCCAAATAACTGTTCATGTCCACCAAGTGGCCTTTTCTTATATATAGATAGGGAGACAAGTTGTTAAATATAATCATATCGGGACAATTCTCTGTAATGAGGTCTACATTCAATTTGCTTATCGCTTGCTCGTGAGTAAACCCTCCGTCAACTGAATAATCAACAATTTCAATATAATAATCTTCATTCTTGGAATTGAATCTCGACACACTTGCCTGGCTGGCTTCGGTCGAGCCAATAGCTGCAATAGTAAGTCTAGTTTTCAACTTAACGTCATTGTACTCAACGGGAATCAGCTCATATATAACGCTATCAATGAGACACTTGAATTCGCGCTCCGATTGGGGAATGAGTTGCTCTAAATTACCAATTGATAGATAGCTCTCTTCCCAGATAATCAACTCTTCACTAGCCCCGTCATTCTGAACGCCACGCAAGCAATAATTAGTCTTTAGGAAAAACAAATAATCATCATGGCCATCATATAAATTACCTTTTTCGGTAGAAAAGCGCATGACAAGTGATGATGACGGAATATCAAGCGCAAAGATGTCGTTACCGTTGTCAGATGTTTGAGCGATATATACTTCCCCGTGACCGCTCAACAAGTATGAATTCCCCATCTCAGGAAGCTTAATACTACATACTTGTTCCCCGACATCACTCAGAATTATAAGTGTATCCCGGCAGAACAGATACAGCATACCGGATGCATAACGGATTGAACTTACATACAAACCATTTTCATATAGAGTATCCAAATCCAGAGTGCGAAGTATTTCCCCATTATGGGCTATAAGATTAAGATACATATTATTCTTTCCATCGTTGCGAGACACTTCACAGGTCCATATACCATTTTCAGATGCCGTTGCCGCAACAACCATTCCATTTGTTGCATATATGACTTCAGAAGAATCGTTTTGGAGCTTGTATCGGGTTATATCTTCAGGGGTCATAACAATATAGTATATGCTATTTCCCAAAACAACAGCAAATCTTATATTTGCAGGCCCCATTCCATCTTGTAGCGCATAGTAATTCCCGCCAGAGTCACTTTCCTCCAACACAGCGATTTGATGATCATTCACAAATATAGTCCCATCTGCAGACAGTTCTTCGCTTGTTAATACCGCTTGATTATTACACGCAGCAAGGAGCAACGCTACTATTAAATATGCCATTAAGAATCTGCATTTTTTCATCCAGATAACCTCCGTTTGTTGCTTAGTATATGCAGAACTACCTTACCAACGATTGTTGTACACAATCGTTGGTAAGGCTCTTCAAATTCTTGTCCTAGCTATATAGCAATCTACAAAAATGTATGTCTATGAAATTGCCACTATAGACGAATTACCTGTGTTTCCGTGACCCTCAGTTGTCACCCTATTACGGCGTAAACAGTGCGTAATATGGGCCATATGTATATCCATAAACCGCGTACCCATATGCCTCATATAATGAAGATACCCAAGTAGCGTAACCATAAATCCACGGGCTGGTTCCGCCGGTTCGCTGGAACAACTCGCCTTGATACATATATCCATAGCTGGGATACTCGGTACCCGGACCAGTACGAACATGTGCATACCCCACATTGCATACGAGAGTTTCTTCTGCCCACGCAAAAGTAGCAGTTAAGGAAACAACAATTACAAGAACAACAAGCATGCTTAAGGCTTTTTTGATTGATTTACGTGTCTTCATTTCATTTTTCCTTTCTGTTTCAATATTTTTGCTGAAATCTTGCTCTTTTTGTCAGGTCTCTCTTAGAATAACATTCAAACACCCCCCATTCCAAATCGTTTAGAGGGATAATTCCTCTCTCTATTATACATGTCGAAAACTATCTAATAGTGACACAAATGAATATTTTCAAAATAGAAAAATCAAACCATTATGAATTCTTCTACGCACAAAATATACATGGCTTTTGTGATCCACATTTCAAGTATAAGCCTTCTCTATTGATATGAAGCATGAATTTATTGATCTCCAATAGCCCAAAATTTTAGCTTTTTCAGGGCACGTTTTTTCGTTTGATTAACTGCTTGCCGTGACGAGCCAAAGATTCTCGATATATCTAAAATGTCGTAGCGGTATTCGTATATCAAATATAGTGTTATGAATTCATGTTCAGATAGTAGATTTCGTATATCTGGCCACATTGTGTTAGGTAAATCTTCGGCAGACATATCTGCATAAATATTAAGCCTAGTTGCTTCGTACAGGTCATCAATGAGTATAAATTCTGACGTGGAACTTTTTTTCAAAATCCTTAAATACTCATTTTGAACAGATACATGAATGTAGTTGACTAAAGCGCCATCGCTGGTATTCTTAAGATGGTCAAAACGCGTAACCCTAATTAATTTAATAAAGAATGCCAACAAATCACCATAGGCATCAGTCTACTCGCAATTAAGCATGCGTGCGTATTTCTTTAGTAACATTTCAAATTTAGCTACCAAATCCAGTAAAGCGTTGTCGTCACCCTTTGATTTAATAATCTGTTCGTATAACATAATACAGCCTCGCTTCCCTATCTTTTAAGGAGTAAAGGCTTTCGAAAATGTAAACTCACCGGTTGGTAGTTTTTGTGTTTTCTTAGTTATTGTGCAACATGCACAACTGTTAACGCTCCATATTATATTTATGTCTGAATGCAACCTGTAAGGGACAACGTTAGGCATTAAACGTGATTTGGTGCTAAACTAGCTATATAAATATGTTGTTTGCGAAACCGTTGATAGTTTGGAAGGAGCTAGATAGACGCACTATCTAGCATGTTGGAAATCATTAAGCACTCTTGTCGATTATGATACTTTTGATGGGTGTGTTTCGGTCAAACAGCCTAATATATAAAACATCACCGTTCGATGAGTTCATAGAATTAGGGGACATATCAAACTGATATGTCCCCCGTCAATTATTTCACCTTCAAGCTGCTTTGTGCATCCTTATACCTCGTGACCTGATTTGAAGCTCCTGCGCCAGAAAAGCAAGAGACTGGAAATCATCATCTATTTCATTTAACTCCTGATGGAGTATCTCTTCATATTCGCGCTTCTTACTCCTGAGCGCATCAATTTTCAACACCCACCGCTCCATGATTGCGGGGCTCTGGCTTCCTGTGGTAATAAGATGACCGGCGCGTTCAGTGTATGCCACAATATCTTTTTTTACTGAGCGATAGAAGGCCGAAGCCATTTTCTGACGCTGTTTTTCATCGTCGACAACATACATACTGTTAGCGTCAAGCGGCATACGCCCCTTATTCCTGTGGAGGTTGTTTTCCTCAAGAACACAGATAAAATCCTCGAATACGTCGAGCTTATCCATATAATCTCTGGGGACAAAAAACATCTTTCCGTGAGAAATGACCTTAACCGCGTGCAAGGATTCGATAAACGCCTCCAGAATGGTCTCGATTTGCTTTCTGCCCGCGCACCGCTGGTAGAGGTCATAGAGGTTTTCCGCCTGAGCGCAGTAGTCCCTCGGCTCGACGTGCTCATCATATACAAGGTCGCCGTAGCTGAACCCGTAATCCTGAGAAAAGGTCAGGTTAGCCAGCTTCTTATAATCGTTTGTCTTAGAATCAAGGGTTTCCTTGATGAGTTCGCGCGAGATTTCGCCGTGGCCGGATTTATTGTCACGACAATAGATTTTGATGGTACGGTTCTCACCATACACTGATACGATTTTCGACTCGTAAATATCGCCTGTCGCAGAGCGAAACGCATCGGCAAGTGCAAGCCGTTTGCCGCCATTATAGGGAAGGCCGATTGTTTCGCATTCTTCAGCCAGTTTCTGTTTGTCAACAAGCACACCGGACAGAGAATAGTACAGTATTTTGCCAAGCACGCCTTCCGCGTCCGACTGCACAGCCATGTAATCTTTCATATTAAGCATATTCATTAGTGTAGTCTCCTTCAATTTTTTGAGAACAGTCCACATTACCCATCATTTTTCTTCGGCAAGTTTTCTTAATTGCCGAACAAGTATTGCCATATTATCCGCATATTGTGGCATGAAATCTTTGCCTGTATCATAGGCGAAATACTTGTGCACCAACATCATTTGGAGTATAAGATCATTTTTGCTCTCAGGCAAATATTTAAATAATGCGCCGGTTGCTACGATGCCGCTATATTCCATAGCAAGAAATTCCCTATCCTCAGAGGTTATGGCTTCATTCATCCAGTCATCCACTTTTATAGCGCCCGGTTTATACCGGTGATGCTGTTTCGCAACCCACATATATTCGAGCTCGCCGGGCCCTCTGGGTCCCGCTGACAGGGGGTACATTCTGCACGTTCTCGGTTTTACCTGCTGTATGGAACAAAGCCCATCCTTCAGGAAGATACAGGCATCATCGTCGTGCCGGGTTTTCAGAAACAGTAAAGGATAGATAGGCAACAGAAGCTCAACTTCGGTATAATCGGTGATTATCTCCTCAATAGGGAGCTGCATATGCTGCGCTATCCGAAACACGTCCAGAGTTTCGAGTGGTACGGCGTTTTTAACATTCCGACAGCAGTTCCCGCAGTGGGTACATTCGAATGAAAAGGTATCTCTCTGACCCAGCGGGATATATTCCATACCGGAAAAGTTATCTGTTATGTATTCTTTTTTCATAAAACTCCTTAATCATAGTTTTTAAGCCGCTTCATCCATGCTCCACGGCACATTTGTATAGGCGCGCGTGTATTCAACGCCCGCCTGTTTCATGGCCCAACAGCGGTGGAATCCGTCAATAACGAAATTATTGATGCATATTATCGGCGGAAACACAGCGCCAGCCTTCAGAGCGTCCAAATACGCCTTGGCCTTTTGGAAATCGAACAGGTTATCAGGATAATCAATTGTGAGTTCCCGTATAGAAATATCTTTCTCTTCCCATGCGCAGGCGTCAATAAATCCCGCATCTTGGTTGGGATACTCTGCACCCCATACTTTGTGGATATAGCTCGACATATCACTTGTCTGTACAGTCATGCTTTTACCTCGTTTCCGGGCAGTATTTCTGACGACATAATAGTCATCTACGCCCTTAAATGTAGCGTTCCAATTATTTGCGCGCACCTTTACACCGGGAATCGAAGAGACAACTTTGGCGATATTATTAAGCCCATTGCGGACGCGCCAATTTGACACCTTGTCCATATCTCCGGCAAGAACAATGTCCTTCACTCCGAGTGATTGTATAACCTTTTTAAGCCCACCGATTGAGTTAATTCCGGCAAAGCAGATAAAGAGAGCGTCCTCGTCTAGAAAACTCGCAACATCACCCTTCAGCCCGCCTTCTGTCAAATACGCAGTTTTAGAGGCTATATTACCTGTCACGTGAATCCACGAGCCGCTCCGCGTGCCGTTGGTGCCTGATGTGATTTTGCCACTGGCTAGCCAGCAGTACTTTCGCTTTGGATTTGATTCATTGTCAAGGCGTATCTGGAAGCCCTGTATACGGCCACAAATATCGCGAATAGGGATTAAAAGGCCGGGTGCCCCTGAGACAGTCCATTCTCCCCGGTTATTTCGGAAGAACCCCGGGATTCCGTCAAGATCATAGAAATCTGACAGAATCCCGGAGAGAAAACGCCTTGCGTTTCCACTTTCCGGAAGAGAACGGTACATATTACGACTGATGCGCTCTACAGATAAACCTCTTTCCACGAGATTAGCAGAATGCCTGTCACTCAAACTGAGATGTCTGAGCATAGCAGTAAAAACCTCATGGCGAGCTTCAATTGGTTTCGGTTCTCTTGCCGGCGGTGTGTTCGAACGCCGTTCCTGCGGAAATGGGTATACATTGCCCCCTGCCAACAGTTCCCTCGCCGCTTCTCCATTTGAGATTGGCGGTGACTGGAGCCTCGCATACAGGGTTACGCTGTTCCCCGTTTTCCCACAGAGGAAACACTTGAACACATCTTTTTCCGCATTCAAATGCAGGTGATAATGATTTGGCTTGTCCCCGCAAAAGGGACATCTCGCCTCAACTTCAACTTTGCGCAGCGTTCGTTCGTCAATTTCAATTCCGCACCGCCTTGCGGTATCCACAATCGGGATGGCCTCATAGCGTGTACGTCTGCTCATAAGCTAAGCGGCCGCTTGTGCAGGCATATTTATAGGTGTAACAGTCAAGGGCTTGCTTTTTACAACCTGCGAAAAAATGACCTGACCCGACTGCCTGATGTTGTCTATGACGGGAACGGATTCACCATTGTCAATAAAGACAGGATAATCCGAATCCGTCAGTGTTTTCAGAAGGCCGGATATTTCCAGCCCCGCCTTAACTTTCTCCGAATATGACAGATATTTGTACGGCCTGCCATCATATGTGAATTTAAACACATCTTTAATTTCGCCGGTCGTTTTGGCAATATCATAGAGCTGGATACTGACACGGTTGAGCATGTCGAAGCTTCCGAACATAAGGCTGACGCGTTCAGATATATAAAACTGAACAGCCGTAGCTAAGGCTTCTTTCTCCATGATTTGTGCCTTCATTTCGTCTATACTCTGGGCCTTATCGTCCGGTGTCGGCTGGTCAGCGGTATTTAACGCCTCAATCTCGCGATGCAGGTTATTATAACGCTCGATTTGCTCGTCAAAAGCCGCCGCCTCTTCAGGAGACAGATTGCCATTTGTCATGTCCAACTCCAATGATTGGATTTTCGCCTTTATTTCGCTAATCTCATCCGGTCGGGAAGAATTACTCCCGGCGGATTCCGCATCACAGCTATTCCGAGTCCGAGCCTCTTCGAGACGCTCTTCCAGCTTGGCAATATCATCGCTCTTAAACTGTTCAAAGACCTCGCGGGCTTTTTGGTCATGCTCTATAAGCTCTGCCTGCTGCGCCGCGGTTTCTCTTCCCTCCGAGGCCAACGCATTAATAATCTTGGCATACGCAGCCTTGATATTTGGAAGTTCCTCCGCCGTTATATCGCGTTTACAAGTTGGGCACTGCATCCCGGACTTTAAACTGTCATATACAGCCTTTTCCTGACGGTACATCCCACCAAGCGCCAGCAACTTAACGGATACTTCTGTCAATGCATCAGTGAACTTAGATTGATACTGCCCGGCGCGCCGTTGCTCGATGTCATGAATCAACTGCAATATTGCAGGATTGAGCTCCTGAGCATCTGCAACTTTCGAGTCCCGCGAAAATTCATCAAGCCGCATATGCAAAGCGTTGAGCCGTTCCTGCATGTCCTTAATGTCAATGCCCTCAATTTTTCGAGCCTGAATAGCCATTAAAGCTTTACCCAGCTTTTTCAGCTCTTTCGTCTTTTCGCTGATAGTATTTTTCCTGTCGCTATTCTGCTCAGTAAGGAGGTCTCGTTGCCCTTCGATATAGATTATGTCATCATGAAGCTGTTTTATCTCAGGCCGCAGCCGCTTTAAAAGTCCTTCCGGAGACAGCATATTTGAGCTTTCTATGAGCGTTCTGTTTTCTTCGCTCAAGCGCATCATTACATCTTCGTGAGGTATTGCGGGCAGATAGCGTTCCAGAAGATTCCGCCCTTTGTCCCCCAATTCTTCAACAAAGTACAAAGGATTGAATATAGACAGGAATACATCGCGTTCCCCAAACATCATGTTGAGGTCGCTTTGCCTGGTTTGCACGCCGTCAAAAGTGACGATAGTATCATCATTTCTCCTCTCACGCAGGAGTTCATGAGCAACGCCCTTTATCTCAACCGTTAGCAAAACGCTCATGCTTTTTGTCCCCATCGTATAGAGGCGGTCGATGCTTTTTTCACCGCCGAAATAAGGCACGCCGGTGATTGCGTAAGTGATTGCCTCGGCAATACTGCTCTTCCCTTGGCTGTTGTGTCCCGAAATGGACGTCATATCGCCGAATTCGAACTCAGTAGGTTCACCAAATTTCTTGAACCCTGCGAGCCGAAGTTTTTCAATTTTGAATGAAGGTATTTTTTCCATTCGAAGAACTCCTTTGTCACAATATTATGCGGCATTATTGTAAATGTCGTAGCTATCAAGGATGTGAAAGATCACGCCCTTATTCGTTTGTTTGGAGAATTTCGTGTTAATAAGTACAACCCCCGGTGCAATAGACGGGTCTACTCCCTTTAGAAATGCTTCAACCGTATTCCCGTTACCATCTCTAAGCTGAAGGTTTGTGTTGTTGCCACCGGCGACTGTTGGAATTGATGCAACTTTATCAACCCAAACGAATTGTTCAGATGGATTTTGAACCGGAGGCAACTCATATGGCTGTATATGCCTCGGCTGTGAAGCGGACATTTGCCGTTCGGAAGATGCTGCGTCCGGCGTTTGATTTCCCCGAACTGCGGCGTCAGGATTTTTTTGCTGCAAATCGAAGAGCTTTTGGACATGATTTTGGTGTGCTTTATTCAACTTGGGATATTCAGATTTTAGAATGACCCATGTATTCGAGCGCTTCTCAATTTTCACCCAGACGGTGTCCATTAAATACAGATAGCGGCCAATTCCCCATTGGACGGCAGCACGTTTCATAGAGTCGGACAAGCCGCCTTTTATAGGCTCAATATCTGAGTTTTCAGCTCCATCGAATTTTGTAACCCATTCATGCCGCTCCTCAATGAAAATGGAGATACCGCAGATTTGAGAAGCCTTATTTCCCGCCATGTGCCAAGGGATATACTCATTTTTCCAGTTTTGGAACCCAACTGTTTTATCAAGCCGTTGCTGGATTGCGCGGTTCGTCACATAAGGTACCGCTCTACCGTCTGTTTTCTCGAAATTTGTCATTTGCAGACGCCATTCGATATCTGAATCCCCAAATGGCGCCAACAACTCGCTATGGATATCTTTGCTCATTACAGTCTCCTCGTTATTCTCGATTTTCTAAATTAAGCAGAGTAATTGATGAAATCTTGAAGTGTTTTCCCATCCTTTCTCGGGACAAGCACTTTTTCGTAATAGTACGCTGAATCCTTGTCCTGCAAATGATCCAAAAGCTCCCGATAGTCAAGGTGCAAACGATTGTTTGCGCGCTTGAAATTATGATCGTTATTAGGGATAGAGAGGATAAGATTTGGCAAGGATGCCAATGAGGGCAGCTTTTCGTACACAGGCAAGTTGTTTGCCGCACCGATGCAGATAGATGTATTATCGTATACATTGGAAAAGGGGTACTCATAAAGTCTGGTTGCCACTGTTGGCCTTTCATCGTCTGCAATCGCCATCCTATGCCCCTTCACTTTGCCGCTTGTATCTATATCAAATCCAAATACCATGCGGGGAATAGGAAAGTTCTCATATGTTGTTTTAAAAAGTGTGTAATCACAGTGCTGAAGCGGATGCCACAGGACAATTGATTTAAGGTCATCACTCACCTGAATCGACAAGCAGTTCTCCGGGAGGAATCCTGAAGAGATAACCTTTGATTCCTTGATGCTCTTGCTCAGGCTATCTATCAAGTCTTGCAAGGCGATGTTTTTGACGCTCATGACACCCTTTTTCCTCGTTTCGACTTGTATTTGTTCACACAATGGCTTTATCCTGACTATTACCTCATCATATATTGTTCTGGGCACTGTTCTCCTCTCCTTTCGGCGCCGGAAGCTGAGGAAGAAAAACAAAAGGCCCTCTCATCAGTTCGCGCCTCAATTCGTTTAAATGTTCACCATAGTACGCCAAAGTTTCGTGTATGCCGTAAATCAATTCAGTTCCTGCTCCATATTCTTCCGGACAAATCTCGATGCACAGCTTGGTCGTATACTTGTCGTCATCAAAAAATGCGGCGAAGTGCCCATCAATATACAAAAAACAAGACGAGAAGTGTTTATCCGCTGATGTAACATACGGGTTATCTTTCGGTGAAATACCGCACCGATGCTCATACAATCTGCAAAGTCGATAGTATTCTCGCATCTCCGGCGAGCTATATGTCGTGAAATCGTGCCAATGGTCATCGGGGTCATATTCTTCATCAGACATAACGCTGGCATAAACGGGTCCGTTATCTCCGGTTGCTACTTGGTCTCTGTCAAAAAACGGAGCAACTTCTTCCAATCCTAATTGGATGAGTTCATAATAATCATCCGCGTCAATCTCTTTTATGTAGCTACATATCCTCTGGCATTGCCCATGCTCATGAAAGAACAGCATGAGGCGCAGCAATTCAAGCAAGGTGTCATAGTTTATGTACATCGGCTTTCTTCTCCTTAAATAATTATTTTCCTTGTTACCGCAGAAGGCGGAAAGGTTTCAAGTACGGCACAAAAATTCAGCATATCAAAATCACAGTTTTCAAATACATCCTGCAACGCATCAATGTCGCCCTCAGAAATGTTGTCGAAGTCCAAGCGCGCTATTGGGATAATCCCTTCACTGAGAATAGGCAAAAACACATTTTCATGGATGTAATCACTTATGTGTAAAGCCTGTGCTTCCGACGCATTCTTACCAATTGCAGTGTGCGGTTCTCGGTCCGGCCGTGCCGCTTTCCGATCCAGGCTTCGGGCGAGTTTTGCCACATCAAGAATATTTGTTATGAATCCCACAGTTTATCTCCTATCCGCAGACCCCAACACGCATAGAGCGCAGCTATGGATGTCTGTCATTATTTTTTGATAGTTCCGAGCTGTGACTAAATTGGCATTGTTATACAATGTGCCACATGTCATTACATTTCTACGCGAGAGACTTATATCCCTGCGGCGTCAATATATTGAAAATCATTTTGTTTGACGCGGTTTCCGTGACCGCGGTGTATATGAGCTCTTTCTTTGAATTTCGGTGCTCCATCCGAGTAGCATTCACGACCTTAACAATACGCCCCTTTATAATATGGGGATTGTCACATTCGATAAGGCCATTTATTAAGCCGGAGCCGCCGATAAGGCCCAACTGCGAAAATGAGAAAGGAAGCGGCGGGGGGCGAATGCCCAT
>JGI994J12354_10003457_pt1 | contig 14718 bp, 12 predicted proteins | sample IntmicLarv3ML3BL_FD_12354 | JGI IMG/M metagenome (IMG submission 12354)
GCGGTTGGAGATGTTCTGAAACGCCCGTCGCATCCATATCTTCAGGCATTGCTGACCGCAGTACCTGTACCCGACCCGGAAATTGCCAAGATTCGGCGTGAGCTGCCGCTGAAAAGCATCGACATGCCATCCGCGGCCGCACCACCGCCGGGTTGTCGTTTCCATCCCCGCTGTCCATACGCCGTTGAGCTGTGCGAACAGAATGAGCCGCAGCTGATTCCCTTCAAGGAATCCCTTTGTGCCTGCCACCGCGCGGCGGATGTGCCGCCGTGGTCACTTTATGGTCATTAAGTTTCAAAGAAAGGCATGGTCATAACAATGAGCAAATATTCAATATATAAGAGCTGTTTTTCGGTCGCGATTGCGCTCATACTGCTGACCCTGTTTTGCATGGCAAACACCGAACCGGGGAGCACTCCATTCATGCTGTGTGTATTCACGCTGATAATTGATATCCCGTTCGTTGTGTTCGTCGTTGTGCGCATGATTATCAGTTATAGGAAAAATCAAGCTCTTAATGAGGAAATTACCATAGCGGTAAAGAATAAAAATCAGAAATAAATCAATATCATGCTAAAAATGAGCAAAAAATTCAATGCCAAATCGGTTCGCATATTGTATAATTTTATTATGCAATGTAAAAATAAATTTAGGAGGAATACATAATGAAAAAGAAAGTAATAGGATGTCTTGTTGTTCTGTCTGTTGTCGCATTAATGTTGAGCGCATGCAGCGCCGGTCGTGTTGAGGGTAATATCACGATTGACCCCCAAACCGGTGCAGGAACCAAAATCTTCACCATTGATGTTGATAAAAACGATGTCAAGCAGGTTGACAACAACTTTAACAAGTATGACGAAGATGGTGAGTTGACAGAAGCAGGACAGGTCACAAGCCCTGAAGCCCTTTTTGACCTTTTCAAAGCTTCTGTACCCGCCGGTTTCACTGTTACAATGAATGATATCGTGAAAATGGAAGCCAAGAGCGACGAGGATGAAACAGAAGTTGACCGCGGATATTATGAGTATGTGGTAACTTTCGCATTCACAAGCGTAGACGACTACAATGCCAAAATCAAGCAGTTGGTCGGCGAGTCTCTGTACAACAAGTTCAGCGAAGATTTGGTTGACAACGACGGCGACCCCGCTCCTCTTGCTTTGGCGAACATCACCAGAGCAGAAGCCAACGGAAAAGTAACCGCTACCTTCACAGAAGACGTTCGCAACCTTGATTTGTTCGCGTTTTGGGCGGCCACAACTTTGAAGGCCGACACAACCGGCGTGTATCATGAAACCCTCCCGACCGATTCAATGTCACAGATATGCACAGTCGGTCCAGACGCTGTCTATGTAGTTAATTTCGGCGATGTAGAAGAAACCTTTGAGGTTGCTCAAATGGAAACAAATGTCATGTCCGTTTCCGCTGTCTACACCGCTCCCACTGCTGCTCCTACAGCGGCTCCAACTGCTGCGGCCACAACCACCACGGCTGCAACAAACGCACCCACCGGTGTTGAGCATTCATATGCCGCGCTGATAATCCTCGGCGGCGCAATTATCACGGCATTTTTGGTATCCGGCAAAAAAGCTAAATCATAATTATTTGTCAAAGCAATGATGAATACGGTCAGCGGCGGAGTCGCTGGCCGTTTTTCGTGTTTTTGCAAGCTATAAGGTATTCCGCTGTCATCCCAGGCACGTCAACCGCCTATCATCCCGGGCAGGCCAACTACCTGTCATCCTGAGCAACGCGAAGGATCTTAGAAATTATCCGCTACCTAAATTGCTTTTTCTATATTGGAGGTTTAAAATGAGTTCAATGAAGCGTTTGAAATATATGGTCATTGCGGCCATTGTGGGGGGAGTGTGTTTCATGTCGTCGTGTAAAAATCCGGATTCGGAACTAATGCTGCGTCCATCATTCGCCGGGAATCAAGGCATATACTATGAAATTTATGTTGGCTCGTTTGCCGATTCAAACGGCGATGGTATAGGCGACCTGCCGGGACTGACCCACAAGCTAAATTATCTGAAAGAGTTGGGCATAACCGGTATATGGCTGATGCCGATTCATCCGTCACCATCGTATCACAAATACGATATCACAGATTATTATGCTATCGACCCGCAATATGGAACACAGGAGGATTTCGAAAATCTTATTGCAAAAGCCAAAGAATATGATATCCATATCATCATGGACATGGTATTTGACGGAACGTCAAACGCACATCCATGGTTCAAAGCGGCGGTCAAAGGGGACGAAACCTATCGGGATTATTACATATGGTACAACGAAAATCCGGATGCCTATGACCTTGACGCCAAATGGAACCAAAATTCGGTGTGGATACCCATGCGCGGCGACTATTACGCGGGTATTTATTCCCGCGTGCTGCCGGATTTGAACCTGCAAAACCCGGCGGTTCGCGATGAGCTGAAAAACATTGCCTCCTTCTGGCTGGATAAAGGTGTATCGGGATTCCGTCTTGATTCAGTGCCGCACCTCTATGCGCCGGGAAAAATACCCGCCGGAATTAACGGCCGCAATGAATGCCTTGCATGGTGGGAGGAATTTTCCGCACATTGCCGGCAAATCAAGGATGATGTCTACCTCGTCGGAGAAATTTTGGACACAACCGCCGTTCGCGCGCCATATGTGGGAGTGCTCGGCTCGTCCTTTAATTTTGACATCGCACACACTATTCGCAGCGCATGGCAAAACGGCAACGGCAGTATGTTTGACCGAAACATCACCGGCTTTCTTGAATATCTATCACAACACGGCGAAGGATATACCGACGCACCAATCCTGAGCAATCACGACCTGCCTCGCATTATGCACACACTGGACGGCGACATGACCGCCATGAAGCTGTTTGCGTCAATGTACTTAACGCTGGAGGGAACTCCCTTCATGTATTACGGTGAGGAATTAGGCATGCGCGGCACGACCCAAGGCGGCGACCAAGGAGTGCGTACGCCATTTTTGTGGGGCATGGATGACGAGTACATGACAAGCAGTATATCCGATTCCGAAAACGCCGAAACCCCGCCGCTTGATGTCCAGATGGCAGACCCGGAGTCGCTTTATTCATATTACAAGCGGCTGATTGAACTGCGGCTGACCAACGAAGCACTGTATAATGGACGTTTTCAGGAATATGACCTTGTATCGCCCTCTCTGGCAGGATATCGAATGGTTGGCGAGCGGCAGGAGGCTGTGATAATCCACAACATGGACGATGCACCCGAAAGCATCTCCCCGTTGCCGGATGGATTCACCCACATTTTTTCCACGGACGGAACACTTCATAAGAATCTTGACAACATAGAAATCCCGCCATATCATTCATATGTATTTGTAAAATAACAATTGCCGCAGCAGTCAAATCGACCGCTGCGGCAATACTTTTTTATATTTACGCCAACGCTTTGGCTACTGCCAAAAGATTTTCCGGCGGCGTGAATGGGGGAACTTCACATCCGGCGGCAATAATCGAATTCGCCGCACCAACCGCCACACATTGCTTGACCGCTGTCTCTATCTCAGAAGGAGTGGACTCAAGCAGTACCGCAACAGGATCGAAATTTCCGCACGCGCTGATTTTAGGAGCAAAAGTCTTACCGGCGCGTTCAAAATCCACCATCCAATCACAATCAATAATATCCGCACCGGTCTGCGGTAAAATATCAAGCAACGGGGAAATATCTCCGCATATATGCAGCTTCGCAAGACCACCGGCATCATGAACCGCCTTAATAATACGGATTTCAAACGGCAAAGCAAATTCGCTGTACATGGCGGGACCAATAAGCGATGCGGCGGCGTCACCGATGCCTATAATATGTGCACCGGCGGCAATTTGCGACTGTGCGAATGCAATCGACTGTGCGGTGGTAATTTCAAGCAGTTCCAGCGCGGCTTCCGGCTCCAGCGCAATATCCATCATCATGTTGTTTAAATCACGCAGGTCGCAAGCCTCGGCAAACGCGCCTTCAACCCATCCCTGCACCGGAAATTCGCCCTTCGAATATTCAGAAAACCTTCTCACCGCCATAAGCCGGTCGTTCATTCGGCGGCATGATGCAGGGTCTTTAACGCTCAACACGGACAGGTCGGACAAATCGGTTATCAGCGGAACGGGCGAGAACGGAACACCATCCTCGGGATATTCCACCACTGCACCAAACCCCTCCGCCTCTCTCATCGGGTCAGAAATAGCGCTCAAAACATCTATCCCGAATTCCTCCGCGCATCTTATTCCCGCATCGGTGAGTATTTTGTAATCGCTGACAAATTCGCGATAGCTTGCGCCCATAAGACGGGCGCCGAACCCCATAATTATACAATGATTGGGCGGGCGGTCAACCGCGCCGCCTTGCAATCTTGCTTTAAATCTTTCAAGTGAATTCATTGCAATAACCGTTCCTTTCACTAATTTTTCAAGAATCCTTCCGTTCGTCAACAAACGGGAAAGCCGTACGGCGCAGCAGCGTGCAACCGATAGGAACCAGCTTCACCGGCTCGGGAACACCATAAGCCGAAAGCAGCACGCATTCCAGCGCAACCGGCGATGTTTCCCACGGATAATCCTTGCCCGTTTCGGCAAAACCGGGACGCGGTGCGGCATCACCCTCCCCTACAAGCAATGTATAATCCCATTTCGCGTCAGGGTCAGGGGACAAATTCATATCACAAAACGGCTTGCGGTCATAATGATAATATTCTTCCGTTACCGCGGGAATATCAAGCGAAAACAGCAATGAACCATATGCCAGTGCCGTAGTACCATCGGCGGCACGCAGGGTTTTCGGACAGCATCGGAAGGTCAGCGAAATAGTGTCACCTGCGGCGAACTCACCTTTGAACAACATCACACGACCGCTCCCGCGGTATTCGGACACGGCATTAATTTCTTTGCCATTGTATACAATATCAGCATGGTCGCACCACTCGGGAACACGGAATAAAAACTCGGTTCTGAACGCCGCTTCACTTTCCACCTCAATAATTACCGTATTTTCGAACGGATACTGCGTCTTTTGAACCAGCCGTACAGGCGTCCCGTCAACAACCGTATCAAGGGTACACGGGCCGTAATAAACAGCCGCAAGCCTCCCCTGCTCATCCGTCATCCACATGCTTTCGAGGTGGTGCGGAATAAGCTTGCCGGCATTTGGCGCACAGCATACAGCGGCATCAATATGCGTCGGCGAATAATCCCAGCGGTCGCCAACACTTTTTGTCGCGAGATAAAGGTTGTCAGATGATAGATAAAGAATTGATTTTCCATCGTGATGCCGCGCCGCCATTCCGGCGTTCATAACCATCCATTCCTCGCGGTCGGCATATGACAAATCGCCGGTAAGACATATCGCACGATTAAATGTAAGCATCAGCTCGGTGGTGGAGCAATATTCGTATCCTGCGCCGGGCAGAGGATACCCCTTGCCAAAAATCGGCAGCTCGTCCTTCGGCTTGATATTGCCTTGATACGCGCCTATTTGCTCATCAGATTTGCAAGAACCGGACAGGCACAAATTCCTCTTGAGCTTTTCATATGCCGCGTTGAAAACAGCAAGATATGTTGGATTTTTTGTTGCGGTGTACAAAAGCAGCGGAATGCGAAGCTGCTCACAGGTGTGTGGCCCGTGACTTACAAGCGGCTCCGTCGGATCCGCGGCCATCGGCGCACACAAATCATAGCACGGAAACTTTGCGCCCATAGCATAAATTGAATAATCCTCATACAAAAACACGCAAAATTCAAGATACTCCGCCTTGCCAAACAGCTCATACAGTGTGAGCAACGGCTCAACAACCATCAAGCTGTGCGCCTTGCTGCCATCCTCGTCCATAATCTCATAAAGCGAACGCCCGCCCGCCAATGGACCATATTGACGAACAATAAGGTCGGCCATGCGCTCCAACGCATCCAAAATCCGCTTGTTTCCGTTTCGTTGATAACATGTAAGAAATACCGCCATAATACGGCTCTGTGTCCACAGCTCGCCGCTTCTCGCACCATTTCCAAACCGCTCATTCGGCAGGAATATCCCGATATACCCATCCTCATCCTGAAATGAGATAATGCGATTGACATAATCGTCTATATTTTTTAGCATCGCCTTGTCATCCAGCGCAAAAGCGAGCCGCGCATAGGCATCGCGCCAATTACCTTCGGTTTCGCCGGGCCACCAGGAACTCCAAAAACCGTCGATTTCGTCGCGCACCTTCTTATCCTCAAAGATACCACAGGCAGCATCAGCCGCCAAAGCGTCGAGGTTGCCGGTAATTCCGTCACGGTCACGCAACAGAAATTCCTTTATCCAGCCATCCGGCTTGATTGTTCCGGAAATATTATTAAACACTCAGATCTTCTCCTTTATAACACATTCTCCGGCAGCATAAAGAGGATGATATCCGTCCTTACCAAAACCGAGATACAAAAAATCCTCGCCTTCAAAATCAACAGCATATCCATTGTGCTTCACATGCACCGACAGCGGGTTGCCAGTGGGAAGCTTGCCTTCGGCGGCAAACAGCATTGACCCATCCTGAAGCACACAGCCGTTTTCAAAGCGGTTGCGCGGTACATCAAGCGCGTCCAACGCCGCCGCAATACCATCTGCATCATATGGCGACAGCTTAACAGCGCTGTCCAACACCATAGAATCAGCACCGCTCAAATCGCAGGCATCGTCATATATACGAGCCTCTCCGCACACAAAAAACCGCTCCTTGTCAAGCGCAGAGAAGAACGGAAACACGCTTTTTGCCATACTGTCCGGCGCAAGCAACACAACAGCATCATAGCTTTGAGTCCCATACCGTGCCCGCCCGTCCTCAATGGTAAGGCTGCCGTTTTCAATCTCACTTGTGGGCACTAAATCGCACAAAAACTTACCAAACAGCTTGTCAGCGCATTCCAAAACGGGATATAAAACCTCATGCCGCGGATACCACGGCGGTGCAAAGCTTTTTCCATATGCCCAATTGAGTGCGTTTTGGATGCCAAAAACCACCAACACCCGACAATCCGGAGCAGTTTTTTGGACGTTATCAAGACGACGCACAAGCCGGTCCATTGACTCTATGGATTCCATCAGCCCCGCCGGTTTCAACTCAAGCACAACTGATTCGTTCGGGCACTCATACCCGAGATAATGCGTGCGCCCGCCGAAACGAACGTTGTTCCACGTTTCGCGATAATATGTATTAATGTCCCGTGTGCCCATGGAATACCACATGTTATAGCATGTAGGGCTGCCCCATTTGTGGGAAAGCGCGGTACGTATGCATGTAAGCACCATTTCATCGGTTTGGGCAACATCACGCTTGGCTTCCCACCAATAGAAGCCATTTTTAAAGCCTTCGAAATTTTGAAGATAGCTGCTGCCCCACCATGTCGGATGCACGCCATAAAAAGCGTCCTGTCCCAAAATTTCCTTAGTGATAGCATACATATCCTCATCATTTTGCCGCATCACGGCACGGAAAACGCGATGATAGCTGTTGACCGCACGCAAGCTTCGCGGCTCATCGCCATTTTGGGTATAAAACATATACAGCAAATCATCGGTCATATCACCCGCATATCCCCGCGCAAGCTCGGCCGACCATGTAATATGTTCAAAATAAAGCTCGCGTTTTTCCGGCATATCGGGGCGTTCCTCCACCCGAAAAGCTACATCATATCCCCATTCGTCCGACATAATCCCGTCCAAACCCGCCGCCGACATTTGTTCAAGCTGATTGCGGTAAAATTCGGGAAGCCGCGGACTCGCGAGGTCGGGAATGGTCTGCGGATGTCCCGCAAACACCACCATGGTATAACCGGAAAAATCGCTTCCGGCGCTTACATGCATCATAACGCCATCCTTTTCGGAAACAAGCTCGACAAAGCCGTCACCGCGAACCGCCGCACCTTCAAAGCAGTGATTTTTGCATGATTTAAGCAAAAACGCAGAAATCACCTTCATGGGCAAACCGTCCGCCATCCGCCAGTAATGCGGGATAGACTCCGCGGCAATAAACGCCGAAGCAGAGCCGTTTTCATCAAGCAAAACCTCGGTGGAGGTGGTAAGATATGCCCGCCCCTCGCCGGGATAGTTTTCATAAAATGCCGCACCTTCATTGCGGGGACAAACCTCAGCAACAAGCCGCCTGTTTTTGGAATGCAGACGGTCGGCGCAAAAACGGAGCGCATTTATCATTTCGGGGTCACAAAGACGTCTCTCAATCCAGTGCAGTCCGACACATATAGTGTCCATACCGGCACGTTCGCAAAGGTCGTCTATACGTTCGACAAAATTATTGGTTATCGTATCCTCCTCCCATTTCCAATAGAGAAGGCTGTTTATCTTTTCATTCATACGGATGACCGCCCCTTCTTTTTTACAATAAATTAACTTCCTGCATATTCCTGCCAATCTATCAACAACCGACCACCGTCCGGGAATTTCGCACACGGCGATTCTCCTGTCAAATCAAGATACAAAAAGTCCTCTCCGGAAAAATTAACATGACGGCTTCCTATCACAGTATCCACCAACAGTGGATTCCCGACAGGCTTTTCCCCGTCAGCGGCGAATATCCACGCGCCGTCCTGCATAACACATCCGCTTGGGATACGTCCGGACTGTATACCCATTGCTCCAAGCATATCGGCAAGCCGCTCCGCGGACGGTATTTCCGGCAAGGTCACCGCCGCCCCGTCAAGCACAGCGAGGTCATCTTCTGACACGTGACCGCCGTTGTTATAAACCTCCGCCGAACCGCATACAATAAGCTTTTTTGAATCCAAACCGCTCAAAAACGGATAGCATTTCGCGTCCATGCTGTCGGGATACCACAGCACAACGGCGTCATATTCCTGCGAGCCATAAACCGCATGTCCATTCTCGATACGCAAGCTCCCGCCGGCAATTTCGCTGGTAGGAACCAAATCGCAAAGTGTACGCTCAAAAAGCGCGTGCGCGGTGTTGAGCACAGCATCCATAGGCTTGTTTTCGGGTCTCCACGGAGGTACAGTACATCCGGCAAGATGCCAGTTTGTCACAGCCTCCATACCAAAAAGCACCAACACGCGGCAGTCAAGCGCGGTTTTTTGCACATCGTCAATCACTCGAACATGCTTTTCCATCATTTCCAAGCCCTCAAGCAACCCATCGGCCGCAAGCTCAAGCACAACCGGCTCGTTTGGGCATTTGTAGGCGTGATAATGCGTACGTCCGCCATGACGTATGTTGCGATATGTTTCCTTGTAATATGTGAGAATATCCTGCGTTCCCATGGAATACCACATATTATAGAATATATGACTGTCCCATTTGTGGGACAGCGCAGTGCGTATCGGGAGAATAACCTCCTCGTCGGTCTGAGCAATGTCCCGCTTTGCCTCCCACCAATAAAAGCCATTCTTAAAAACTTCAAAATTCAGCTTATCCACGCTGCCCCACCACGTCGGATGAACTCCATAAAACGTGTCCTTGCCCAGCGTTTGTTTTGCAATATCGTACATATCGCTGTCATTACGCGCGGCAATATGGCGCAGTGTATCAATATACCTGTTAATGGCAGTCACACGAACCATCGGGTCGGTTTCGGGACAATACCGCATATGAAGCATATCATCCGCCAGCGCATAACCTGCGTGCCGCTCCGCGTATGTATCTGCGAACGAATCGGACACCGATAAATGCTCCAAAAACAGCTCCTTATCATCATAAGGGTTTGGTTCTTTAATATCAATGATTATGCCATATCCCCACTCATCGGAAAACACACCGGAAACTCCGGAATTTTTAAGTTCCTTCACCATTTCGCGGTAAAAACCGGGAAGCATGGGAGACGCCAAATCGGGTATAGCCTGACGACTCAGCAGACAAACGCACGCCGTCTGTCCGGCACACTTTTTGCCGCCGCGTACCGTCAGCCGCCGAACAGAATCACCGGCATCCTCAAGGCTCACACCGCAGGTTATATTCTTCAATGTCACAGGGTCATAAAACCTTTGCTCCTCTACACCTGCGGAATCAAATGACCAAGCGCCGCCAACGAGCTGCGGCCCGCTCGTTTCGGTCTTTCGCCAGTAATGATACACCGGCGTTGTGTTGATAAGCACTGTTCCGTTTCCCTCGCTGTCGAGAGCAATCTCCTTAAAGGACGCGAGATAAGCGGGCGGGTCGGTTTCATACAACCGGTAAAACCATTCCGCTTCGCTGCGAAGGCATGTTTCAACACACAACCCCACGCCATGCGCCGCCAACAAAGCCGCACATTCCTTTATCTTTTGTTGCAGGAACATGTCATTAAACGGGCGGGTAATCCATCCAAGAGAGATAAATACCTTTCCGGCGGAAAAACGATTTAACAGCGCGGATACACTCTGCTCCAAATCTTCTTCAAGCGTAGAATCCTGCCATTTCCAGCAGATTGTTGTACTGTTCACAGAAGTCCTGTCCTTTCATCGGTTTACAGAGCCTTTAAAACCGGTAAATATCGTTTTTTGGAGACACAGATAAAGTATGCATATCGGAATGCCGGCAAGAATGGACGATGCGGCAAAAATCGAATAATTCTTACTGAATTCACCGGCGATGAAATTATATGTTCCAAGTGCCAGTGTGAATTTCGTATGGTCGGTCAGCACAATTCGGCTTAGAACATAATCACCAAACGGTGCCGAAAAGGCAAACACCGCAATAAGCACAATCATTGGCGTTGCGAGCGGGAAAATAATTCGGGTCATGACCTGAATTATATTCGCGCCGTCAATGGTAGCGGCTTCCTCAAGCGCCTTGGGAATGGTGTCAAAATATCCCTTCAGCAACCATGTCATGCCCGGTATAGCCGCACCCGAATAAAGCAGCACCAACCCGATAGGCGAATCAAGGAGGTTTACCATGCTGAGTAAAACATAATATGCCACCATCGCCATCATACCGGGAAACATTTGCAGAACCAGATTAACAAGCAACAGCTTTTTCCGTCCCTTGAAGCGCATACGTGAAAAAACAAACGCGGTGGGTGTCACCAGAAAAAGCGTCAGCACAGAGGTAAACGTGCCCGCCTTGAGCGTGTTGAGATACCACAACCCGAAATCAGTTTCCACAAACAGCCTTCTATAGTTATCAAAGCTGATTTTATCGGGTATAATTTTGCCGCTGTACAGTCCGCCGTCCTTTGTAAGCGATACCAAAAAGATATACACAATCGGAATCAGCACAAACGCCATCATAACCGCTATGAATATATAAGAAAGAACAAGCCCCGTATTTCCCTGTCGTTTTTTCACTGTACCATGTCCTCCTCTTTAAAGCTTCTGGTGCGGCGCAAGCTTATAATGCTGAATGTTCCGATAAATATAAAGATTATCAGCGAAATCGCGGACGCAAGCTTGTAATTATGCAGATTAAATGTCATTTTAAACAGCCACGAAATCAGAATATCCGTCTGTCCCGCACCTTGGAACACAATATCCGGTGGACCGCCCTCGGTAAGCAGATAAATCAAGTTAAAGTTATTAAACGCGCCCGCCAATCCCATGATAAACATCGGGGCAATGGAGAAAAACAACAGCGGAAGCGTTATACGGCGGAAGCACAGAAATGAGGATGCACCGTCAAGCCGTGCCGCCTCATACAAATCGGATGGAATGCTTTTTAGTATACCATCCGACAGCATAAACGGGAAGGTAAAACCCGACCAAAGCGCAACAAGCACCAGCGCAAACCGCGCGGAACCAACCTGATGCAGCCACTGAACAGGTTCAATGCCTATCGACCCCAGCATGGTATTTATCAGACCGAAATCGGTGTCAAACATACTCCTCCACACCAAAATCATGATATAACCCGGGATAGCATACGGGAGAATAAACACTGTTTTAAAAAAGCGCTTACCCTTTACACGGGGATTGTTCATCACCACAGCGGTAATAACACCCAGCGCATACGGCAAAACTGACGAAAGCACAGTCCAGCACAGCGTCCATCCCAACACTCCCCAAAATGTAGCGGCCCACGATTTTATGGTGAATATACTGACAAAGTTTTTGATACCCACCCATGAGAGCAGCTTGCCGGGAGGTTGATTGAAGGAATCATAGCTGGTGAAGCCAATGAGTATGGAAAACACCAGCGGTAAAATTACCACAAGAATTACAGCAACAACACCCGGCGACACAATAATGAGTGCCTTCCGCCGTGAAAAGAACGCCTTAAGTCCGGCAAAAAAGCCGGGAGCTTCTTCGCCTGCGGCACGAGCAGCGGCGGTGCGATAAGCATCACGGATATTTCCGACGTACAAAAAGAGGAAATAGGCAAGTATCACGATTGCGAGCAATCCATGCACAATCAAGAACAGCGAATGCTCTTTTCCGGGAATTGTACCAAGCGAAATCAAATCCTCAATACAATAAATACAGTAAGGAATGGCATACAATACGCTAAACAAAAAAGCCGATATGTATAATATTCCTTTAATTATTTGACGGTTCATTATTTGCCCGGCACCCATACACATTGCACTGGCAACGGCAGTAACCATTACACGGCGCGGCTGCGGCAAGACGGTTTTCATAATGCATTCATCCCTTTCGGTTTGGGGGTATAGTTGATTATCTTTGAAAAACATTTCGATATAAAAGAAAGGCAACCGGAAATCGACCTTTCCGAACAACGTTCGGTTGCCGAACAAAGTCCGGTTGCCCTATCCCAAATTTTACTTTTGCATAAGCTCAATATTTTCCTTGATAGCGGCGGCCGCGGCATCCATCGCGTCATCAGCGGACTGCTGACCGGAAAGCACAAGCTTTGCCGCGTTAATCAGCGGACTCCAGGTAGCCTCCATCTGTGGGATGTTGGGCTGGGGAACACTGTTGGTGGTTTGGGCAACGAATCCAACTTGAATTGGATTGTTTTTCACCTCATCGGTTTCCAACAAAGCTTTCAAAGCGGGAATCCGGTTTGTCAACCGATAGTATTTCACGACCTGGTCGGCATTGCCGGCGGCAAACTCAATAAACTTATTAGCATTGTCAACATTTTTTGCATAAGCGCTTATAGACAGCCCGTATCCGCCCGAATACACACGCGGATGCTGACCTGTTTCGGCAATTTTTGGAAGCGGAGCGATGCCAATATCAATACCGGCATCGGTATATGATTTTACCGCCCACGGTCCGTCATAAATAACAGCGACGTTTCCGGCCTTAAACTGCTCCTGCATGGCGGCAAACTCCATAGTTTTCGGGAAAATCTGGTCAACAAAAGCGTAATTCATAATAATGTTAAACGCTTTTTTACCTTCAGCATTATTTATGCCGATATCGTTATAATCATATCCTGTGTCGGTTTTTTTAAACAAATACGCACCATATGCGTCGCTGATAGCGTTTGTGAAGAACGGGTTACTCGCTTCCATAAGCAAACCGTACTTGCGCGCCGGAAAATCGGTCAGCGGCTTAACGGCTTCAATAAGGCCCTCCCATGTGTCGGGAATTTCGCTGATGATTGCCTTGTTATAAATAAGAGCGGGAACCTCAAGGCCAAGCGGGATACCATACAGCATGCCGTTGTATGAGAAATTGGCAATACCCTCATCGGTATACAATTCGGTATTAATCTTGGTTGTGTCAATAGGAGCAAACAAGCCTTGTTCAATAGCAGTGCCAAGACTGCCGCCGGTACCTTGCATATACACATCACCGCCGCGGCCCGACGGACCGTCAAGCGCCAATTTGTCGGTGGCGCTGAGATCGGAAAACAGCGTCGTATTAACAGTGATACCGGTCTGTGCAGTAAAAGCATCGGTGATTTCCTTGAAACAGTCCTTGGCGGCGTCGCCGACCCACAGATTAAGCACTTTGCTGTCCGCACCGGAGGTGTCCGGCGAATCACCATCATCCTTACTACGTGAATAGCATCCGGACAGCCCGAACAAAACAATAACTACCGCAAGGATTAGCAAAAGCACACGTTTTGCGATTCTGTTCATCTTTTTCCCAGCTTTCTTAATAAAATGGTTGGATTTTCGCACATTAAATCCAATATTCACAATTGTCATCTTGAATATTATACCATTTTAACCAAAATAAAAAGGGTTGATTAGAAAGAATTTAGCACTGTTTTGTCATCCATAAACCTAACTCTGGTAAGGTCAAACACCGTTCGTCCGCATTTGCGGCACCTCGCAGTCACAGAATAACAGCCGCATTTTCTTATGCACGCCCTGTCCGACAGGTTTCCCCACAGAATCGCAACATATGCAACAGCTTCCCGCGGAAATGAACCATCACATCCCACACCAAAACGCACTTGCAATTATGCCAGGTTACATGTCATATATGACTCCCTGTCATATGTAATAGCTATTATATATAATACTCTTTGCTTATAATGATGTCAAGGAGGAGTTTTCATGATATCTTATGAGCCTTTTTGGAAAACGATAAAAGAAAAATCAATAACAAGCTATGCTCTGACCCAAAAGATGAATGTAAAAGAATCAACCTTGTACAGAATGAGAAAAGGCAGACCTATGACCACAACGACGATAGATTATTTGTGCAAAATTTTAGATTGCGAAGTTCAAAACATCGTGCAGTATATACCGGATGAACAAGTATACAAATAAGGTTCGGAGTTTTTTCTCCGGCTTCATAAAAGAAGTATTGAAAACACCCGCCACAAGGAACCCGTTGTGGCGGGG
>JGI994J12354_10003458_pt1 | contig 14714 bp, 8 predicted proteins | sample IntmicLarv3ML3BL_FD_12354 | JGI IMG/M metagenome (IMG submission 12354)
ATACGGTGAACGGAGTTTTTTATTCGCCCGAAGATATGACAAGCATGGAAATATCTGCCGATGTTATTATAGACAAGACTTCAATAGAAGTTTTTATTGATAACGGGGCATACTCTTATTCCATGGAAAGGAAAGCTGATGCAAGAAACAGGGAAGGATTTCATTTTTGGGGTAATAACATCGAAGTGAAAAACCTGAAAGTTTATTCCATGAGTTCAATCTGGAAATAATAATATAGAGCCTTGAAAAAAAGCCGCCTTCAAATTCATGAAAGCGGCTTTTTTTTATCCGATATTGGAAAATTCTTATTTTCTGATACCAAGTTCTTTGATTATTGCACGGTAGCGTGTGATATCTACGCGTGTAAGGTAATCGAGTAAGCGACGACGTTTACCTACCAACATTTTCAATGCACGTGAAGTGTTGTAATCTTTGTGATTCTTTTTCAAATGCTGTGTAAGGTGGTTGATACGGAATGTAAACAACGCGATCTGGCTTTCTGCCGATCCTGTGTCCGTTGCGGACTTAGCTCTTCCATGTGTACTGAAAAGCTCTTCTTTCTTAGTTGAATCTAAATACATAAAATTTTACTTTTTACTTTAATAAATTAATACTATATTATTTAAGCGGCTGCAAAGGTAGGTATTTTTTTTAATCCGCAAATCTTTTCACGAAAAATATTTCAGGTGAAAAGCTAAAATAAGAGGAAAAGAATCAAAAAACAATAGAATCAGCGGTTTTATTAAAAATTTGCATATATTTGCCATAGACTTGGGGAAAGGGTGGAGTAAGGTTAATTTTTTCAAGGGCAATAATAAAAACTTATTAAAATGAAAGCTATCGTATTGATTCTGTTATGCTTCGTTTTTTCTTGTGAAGCAGTGGTTGCTCTATGTCATTCAAGTGACAAGGCAGAAGACTTGTTATATAATGAGTCAAAGAATGATAATGACAAATACTTTTCTGAGGGTTTGGCGAGAGTACGTTTTGATAAAAAGTGGGGGTTTGTAGATAAAACAGGCCGTGAAGTTATCAAACCGAAATATGAATTTGTAAGTTCATTTGTTGACAATATGGCTATAGTAAGCATTGGAGGAAAATGCGGCTTTATTAATAAAACGGGAGAAGAGGTCATCCCATTGATATTTTATGGAGCAGACAGTTTTTCTGAGGGTTTGGCGAGGGTTTGGTTATGTCTGAAATACGGATTCATTGATAAAACAGGTAAGAGAGTGATTCCAATGGAATATGATTACGCAAGTAATTTTAAAGAAGGCTTGGCATGGGTTAAAAGAGGTTATAGTTATGGATTTATAGATAAGACAGGCAAAGAAGTTATTCCTTTGAAATATAGTGATGCAAGAGATTTCACCGAAGGATTAGCATTTGTAAAAAACAGCAATAAATGTGGTTTTGTAAATCATGGCGGCAAAGAGGTTGTTCCTTTAATCTATGAATGGGCGGCTGATTTTAAAGAAGGGTGTGCATTAGTCAAAAAAGAGAATAAATATGGTTTTATAGATAAAACCGGTGCAGAAGTTGTACCTTTGATATATGACGATGTGGAACCTTTTTCTGAAGGTTTGGCTCAAGTAAAGTTAAACGGGAAGTACGGATTTGTTGATAAAACGGGAAAAGTAGTAATTGCATTGAAATATGATGTAACAACGAGTTTTAAGGATGGTTTGGCTGCCGTTTTAGTTAAAAGCATTTTATTTAAAAACAAATATGGCTGTATTGATAAATCGGGCAAAGAAGTTATTCCGATTAAATACGATGGGGTAGGATATTTTTCAGACGGGATGATTGCTCTACGGTTGGACGGAAAAGAAAAAGTTGCCGATAAAACAGGAAAAGACATTTTTTCGTATGAATATGATGATATACGGTTTTTTTCGGATGGTCGCTTTAATGTTAAGTTGAATGGTAAATGGGGAAGTCTTGATAAGGCAGGTAAAGTTGCTGTACAGTTTACGTATGACAGTATTAGCGACTTTTCGGGTGGAATGGCGTTTGCGTGTATAGACGACAAGTGGGGGATAATAAATAAAAACGATAAGAGGATAACTCCGGTTAAATATGATGAAGTGGGAGGTTTTATCGGGATATATGATATTATTTATGTCCGTTTTTCTGATGATAACAACTGCTTGTATTTGAAATATGACAGTGTCGGAAATTTTTCGGAAGAAAGAATAGCTAAAGTGCGGTTAGACGGAAAATACGGACTTGTTGATGAGAAAGAAAGAATCATTGTTTCCATAAAGTATGACGATGTCGAAGATTTTTCGGGTGAGTTAGTTAAAGTCAAGTTGAACGGTAAATATGGATTTGTCGGTAAAATGGGAAATCTTTTTATGAAAAGTGAAAGTGTCGTAGTTCCTATAAAATATGACAATGTTTCGGATTTTGAGAATGGCTTTACCCGTGTTTATTCAGATAAAAAATGGGGAGTATTCGATAAGTCGGGTAAAACAGTTGTGCCGGTGAAGTACGATAACATTGGCCCGTTCAGATCAGGTATGGCTGTAGTGACTCTTAATAAGAAATGGGGTTATATTGATGAGAAAGGAAAAGAGATCGTTCCCGTGATATATGACTGGGTTGACTGGTCATTTCTTGACTATGTGACTGTTGGGTTGGATAATAAAGTATACTATTACGACCGGAAAGGGAATAAGCATGAAACAAATGAGGGTTTGATAAATAAGTGGTAATATAAAATTTGTGATAATCAACCCTTTTTTAGGCGCTTTCTGTCGGTTTTTTATTTTTATTTGTATCAAAGTTTTTCGTTCCTTTTCATATTACAATGAAAAAGCGTAACTTTGCGCCCTCAAAATATAAATTTTTATATGCAAAATATCAGAAATATTGCGATTATCGCACATGTTGACCATGGTAAGACTACATTGGTCGATAAGATGCTATTGGCAGGAAAGCTTTTCCGTGAGGGACAGGCTGAGCCGGATCAGTTTCTTGACAGTAACGACCTCGAACGTGAACGAGGTATCACAATTCTTGCGAAGAACGTTTCAATCAATTATAAAGATTATAAGATCAACATTATTGATACTCCCGGACATGCCGATTTCGGCGGAGAGGTAGAACGTGTACTTAATATGGCGGACGGTTGTCTGCTGCTTGTCGACGCGTTTGAGGGCCCGATGCCGCAAACGCGTTTTGTTTTACAGAAAGCCATACAGATAGGACTGAAGCCTATCGTTGTGATAAACAAAGTCGACAAACCGAACTGCCGTCCTTCGGAGGTGCAGGAGATGGTGTTCGACCTGATGTTCAGCCTCGATGCGACGGAAGAACAGCTCGATTTCCCGACGATATACGGTTCGGCGAAGCAGGGATGGATGTCACGCGATTGGCAGAAACCTACTGAGGATATATTCATGTTGCTTGACGATATAATCGAATATATCCCTGAGCCGGAAACACTCGAAGGACCTGCACAGTTGCTTGTCACATCACTCGACTATTCAAAATATGTCGGTCGAATAGCCGTAGGGCGCGTTCATCGCGGAACGCTTCGCGAAGGGCAGGATGTGATGCTTTGTAAGCGCGATGGTGTTCAGGTTCGCTCCAAAGTAAAAGAGATAGATGTCTTTGAGGGCTTGGGACGAAAAAAAGTCGATGCGGTTTCTTCGGGAGATATTTGTGCCATTATCGGAATCGAAGGTTTCGAGATCGGCGAAACCATCACTGATTTTGCCACTCCGGAAGCTTTGCCCACAATAGCCATCGACGAACCGACAATGTCAATGTTGTTTACGATAAACAATTCCCCGTTTTTCGGAAAAGACGGGAAATATGTTACTTCACGCCATATCTTTGAGCGCTTGGAGAAAGAACTCGATAAGAATCTTGCATTACGTGTCGAACCGACCGATTCTGCCGATTCTTGGAACGTTTTCGGACGCGGTGTGCTACATCTATCGGTACTTATTGAGACAATGCGTCGTGAAGGATACGAATTACAGGTTGGCCAGCCGCAGGTTATCATAAAAGAAATAGACGGTGTCAAATGCGAGCCGATAGAAAGCCTGACAATCAACCTTCCGGACGAATGTGCAAGCCGCATTATAGATGTGGTAACAAAACGTAAAGGCGAGATGACAATGATGGAAAGTAAGAACGAACGCACTTTCCTTGAATTCAATATCCCTTCGCGCGGAATAATCGGCATAAACAACTTAGTCCTGACATTATCCGCCGGCGAAGCGATAATGGCTCACCGCTTTTTGGAATTCCAGCCTTGGAAAGGAGATATAGAACGTCGTCAGAACGGTTCGATAATAGCGATGGAAACAGGCAATGCTTTCGCTTATGCTTTGAATAACCTGCAATCGCGCGGAAGCTTTTTCATCGCGCCCGGCGAAGAAGTATATGCCGGTCAGGTAGTAGGCGAACATTCGAAGGAAGGTGACTTGGTAGTAAATGTAACGAAATCAAAAAAGCTTACAAACATGCGCGCTTCCGGCTCGGACGAAAAGGTGGCTTTAGCGCCTCCTATCATATTCAGCCTCGAAGACGCCCTCGAATATATCAAAGTCGATGAATACGTCGAAATAACCCCACATTTCATGCGTATGCGCAAAATCCTCCTCGACGAACTGGAACGCAAACGCCAGAATCGTTGAAATTAACAACGTCTCTCCTAACATTATTTTTTATAAAACCCTTATCTGTCTTTTAGAAAAAAAGACAAGTAAGGTTTTTTTTTGCAATAATGATGATAGATAGGTTTGTTTTTTATAACTAATTCTTGTATAATAGCTTTTTTTATATGTATATTTGCTATTATTTCAAAACAAGGTTCGGAATGAGGTCTATATCTGTAATAACTCTATTGTTTATGTTGCTCTGTTTTTCATGTATTGAAAAATTTGAGGTCAGTTTACTTATGGATGATGTAGAAACGCTATATGTTGCTAATCTTGACAGTGCGCAGTATTTACTTGATGAAGTAGAATTTCTGATTTCCGATGATAGCGACTTTGCCCGCTGGTGCCTTCTTTCCGGGAAAATAGAAGATGAGAGAGACGTAAAACGCAATACCCCAAGCCATTGTTACCGATAAATCAATGGCTTCGCGCTAAAGATTATTATGACAAGAAAGATAATCCGGAAGAGAAAGCAAACATCAGACTTTATTTAGGGCGTTCATTAGTTGATGATGGCAAATATGATGAAGCAGTTATTGCATACAAAGAGGGTCTGGACTTTGCACTGAAAGCTGATGCATATTCTCTTTCCGGTTATTTATGCAGTTTTATGGGAGATTTATATCTTGATAAAAAGATGGCTACGAAAGCAATGGAAAAATACAGGGATGCGGCTGATTTTCATCAAAAGGGAGGCAATTTGCGTAGTTGGGCATTAGCATTAAAAGAATTAAGTATTAGCTATGCCTATAATGATTTGTATGAAGATGCATTGTTTACTCTTAAAAAGGCAGATTCAATTATAAATATTACAAATGATAAGTTTGCAAAAAGTATTATTATAAATAATCTTGGTTTAGTATATGAAGAAATGCATGATTATGAATCTGCAGAAAATTATTATTTGAGCGCGTTGGATATAAGCAATTTAGATAAAGGTACGTTTTATTTAAACTTAAGCTTAGTCAGTATAAAAAAGGGAGATAATTATAAGGCGCAACAGTATTTTAATAAAGCAATACCTGATTTGACAAAAGACGTTGTTCTTTATCAAATGTATCAAATAGAAAAGGCAGAAAAAAATATAGATTCCGCAATATTTTATCTGGAGTTATATCAGGAATGTTTGGATTCAATATTATTAGAGCAAAATAAAATTAATGTCCATGAAATAGAAAAAAAATATGACAAAAGCAGAATAATCAATGAAAAAAATCTAATGCAGTTACGTTTACAACGTTTGATTATTGCGGGTTTGGTCTTATCGATAGTTTTTATTATAACTTTTTTATTATACAGAAAGTTTAAAAAGAGGCAGCTTCGTATAAAAGAAAATGAAGTTATGGAAATGGATAAAAAATATCGCGTTTTATCTGCTCAACTAAAAGAAAAAGACCGTATTTTAGATGAAAAAGAAAAGCTGTCTGAAAGCTTTTTAAAGCAAAAACAGGAATTGGAGTCATTAAGAGAAACATCATTTAATGGTAAATTAGAGTTAATAAAACAATCGCTTGTTGGCAGGAAAATTGTCGAACTATCGAATAAAGGAATAGCATCGAAAAGTAAAATCTTAAAAGAAAAGGGCTGGAAATCCTTAGAGAAGATGATAAAGAGCTCTTTTCCGGATTTATATGCATTGTTTATCGAAGTAACGACCCAATCGTCAGAAGATACATTTCGATTATGCCTGCTTTCTTTTTTCGAATTAAAAACGAAAGAGGAGGCGTTTTTATTGTCCAAAAGTGATGAGGCTGTACGACAAAGTCGTTCCCGTTTGCGAAGGCTCTTAAATATTGATGACTCACAAAGAATCCTTTCATATTTTAAAAAAACAGCTGAATCCTAAGTATGAAAACATTCAATTATTCACGTTTTGGCATGATAAAATTTATAAAATCATAACATTCTTATTATCAGAGATTATAAATGTGAATCCGTCACATTTTTGTTTAAAAACCCGATAAAACCGTCACATTTTTTTTGCAGTTTTATTTTGTTTTCATTTTAAGAGACCGCAATTTTGTTGTCGAACTTTAATAAAAATAAAATTATGAAAGCAGCAAAAAAAAATTTAGCAATCGTGTTGATAATAGCCATTTCAATTCCGTGCTTTGGAAATGGCATACCACTAAAAAAAAGAAGTGGAGGTAGTTGGACGAAATCATTAGAATTAGTATCTACTATTAATGCAGATTATACTGAAGATCGTAATGCATTATCCATTAGCTTTTATGAAAATTTCGATAAAGCTCTTATATCGATAGAAGATATACGCGGTAATGTAATATATAATAATGAAGTTGAGGCAAGTAGCGGCACAAAAATTTTGGTGCCGCTGCAAGGCTTGCCGGCAGGAGATTATCGTTTATCAATTTATTTAAAAAATGGAGATATAATTGAAGGTTTTTTCTCTGTTTCCTATAGTAGGAATAGACAGTTGCTGTAATAAAAACCTTATATTAGCAACTTACAAATTTCCCTTTTATTTTATTCCTCCCATTGTTCCGGATTACAAATCCGGAACTCATTAAGCTATGTTATGTTTAATTTTAAAAAAATAAAATCATGAAAAAAATTATTTTTACAAGTATGTTATGTGTGATGTCTTCAATTGTTTTTGCACAATTAAAAGTCACATCAGATGGTAAAGTTGGCATTGGAATAACCCAAACGCCGGTATCCAGATTTGCAGTTGGAGCTGTTGGTGAATCACACATCAAATATGTATTTAATAGTAATGCAGGAGATGCTGTTAATATGCGAATTATCGGATCAGGACAAAGTCCGAGCTCTTATGGCGATTTTGGTGCAGCCCTATTGGTTTATCAGGATGTTTCCTCCGGTCGTGGAGACTATGGTGTAAAGATAAGTGTTACAAAACCGTCTCCTACCGGTAGTGGAAGAGCGTTAGGGCTAGCGACATTAGCAGGTAATGCAACAAACGGATATAATTGGGGAATTGTAAGTAGCTTATTTGGAAGTAATAATGGCACAGCAATATTAGGAGCTGTTGGTAGTTATGAGCAAGGTATTCCAATTACAGACGGTAAATATGCCGGATATTTTTACGGAAATGTTAAAGTAACAGGGTCAATCAATGGAGTTGTAGTCGGGAACTCAGATATACGATATAAAGATAATATAGAGGAATTTAGCAAATCAAAGACAAATGTGTTAAGTAATATTTCCCGCCTAACGCCGATATCATATAACTTTAAACAAATGTATTTTGAAACGGAAAACAATTCCGATTCGTTAAAAACAGGAGGAAAGGAAAGTAAGATCGCAATGTATGATGAGAAGTCACCAATGTTTCAGAAGAAGCATTTCGGCCTTGTGGCACAAGACTTACAAAAGATTTACCCTGATCTTGTTTACGAAAACGATAATGGTTATTTATCTGTAAACTATATAGAGATGATACCGTTATTAATACAATCAATCAAGGAGTTGAAAGAAGAAATTGATATATTGTCGGCAGCTTCTTTAAAAACTCGTTCCACTACATCATCAGATGTTTTCGAAGATATTCCTCGTGCAGTATTGTATCAAAATGCACCTAATCCTTTTTCGTCCAGAACGGTAATAAAATTTGACTTGCCTCAAAATATTGGCAATGCGTCTATAATGATATTCAACATGCAAGGTTCGCTTATCAAACAAGTTCAAATCAATAACTATCAGTCTGACATTACAATCAACGGGTCAGAGCTTAATGCGGGAATGTATATTTATTCTTTGATAGTTGACGGAAAAGAGGTTGATACAAAACGTATGATCCTGACGAAATAAAGAAAAGGAGGTTGATAATGAAATTCAAGGCATATATAAAACTATGTCTGTCGTTAATTCTTTTGTTCGCAGTTAATGCCATAGTATCGGCACAGGAAACCAATCCTATAACAAAAGAATCCGGCGACAGTATATATCAAAAAAAATCCGCCGGTCCGGCAGAGACCGTGATTGAAAATATAGCAGATAGCATGTTGACAGAAATTCAGACGCGTGCGTGTGTAAATACATTTACAAACCAGACCGTTTCAACAAGCGTATACGTAGAGGGCTGTAATACACTTACGGTACAAAACGTAACGGTCGTAAGCGGCGGTAACCTGTCACTATCGGCACCGTCCGAAGTAATAATAAACGGTACGTTTGACGTACTGTTGGGAGGAGTTTTGAATGTAGGAGGCGGAGGCGGAGTTCCGATACTCCCCGGAGATAACATACAGATACCAATCAGCATCGGTACTTTCGGTGCTCCTTTTCAATATTCGGATTCGAAGAACACCTCCGGTTATACCAATGCTTATGTCGGTCGTCCTACAAATGATGTATTTTATACATTCACGCTTACTACCACATTGAATGTGACAATAAACCATTGCGGTTCATTTGGCGACACTTATCTTCATCTGCTGAACAGTTCGGGAGCGAGTATTGCATATAATGACGATTATTCAGGAGCCGGATGCTGTACAAATACAAGTCAGGCTTACCTTAATCAAACATTGAATGCCGGAACTTATTACATTGTTTCAGAGGGTTATGGTTCTAATGGTAATATCATAACGAATGTAACAGGTACGATACCGCAAATAATATTTAATTATAATTATGATTCATCCGGCAACAGAATATCCCGAATAGTAGGGCAATAATAAAAAAAAGAGGAAAATTATGAAACGACAAAAAAAAATATATATATTTGCCCTGTGTAGTATAATAACTATGGCAGGGATAAATGTACATGCGCAAGAATCAGGTAATACCGATGTGGACAAAGGTTACCAAATACCTGAGATAAAGCCGGGTGAAACAATTTTTCCGGACAATTCGAAAGGCGATTTGACTGAAGAGCAGTTACGTCAATGGATAGACGCGGTACAAAAGGCAGAAAAAAAACGGGTAAAACCGTATGAAAAACCGGTTATTGAATATCCGGATTTCTCTAAAATGACTGAGAAAGAATTTTATGCCTGGCAAGATTCGATATTGGATGTTCTATACCCTAAGTTGGAATCTTTTACTTATGATAAGGATACAGGTAAGGAAATTTCTACAAAAATCGAAAAGAACCCAATGTTAGAAACAAGGTACTTGTATTCAAACAGTCATGTTCCGTCTTCCGTCTCTATAGATAAAAATCGGATTGCAGGAGAAATACCGTATACTTCATCCATCCTTCCTAACGGGGCTTTGGCGTATAATGTTCCTATAGATATATATCCCGGGATAAACGGCTTCCAACCGAATATATCAATTGATTATAACAGCTTTTCCGGTAACGGAGTAATGGGTATAGGCTGGAATATAGGAGGCTTATCTTCCATAAATCGAATGTCAAAAAACTTATACTATGATAATAAGAGCGAAGGAATAACTATGACAAAAAGTGATCCATTCGTTCTTGACGGTATGCGTTTGATAAAGAAAAGCGAAACATCCGGTTATATTGATTATGAAACAGAAAGAGGAAATATTAGAGTAAGGGCCTTTGTTTCAGGAAACAATACCCTTTACTTTAAGGTTTGGTTTCCCAATGGAAATACAGGTATATACGGGAATAGCGGTACAACATCATTTTCATATCTCTCATATCCGTTGACGCAAATGACAGACAGGTTCAACAATACAATAACATATCTCTATGACTATTTAGATAACCATTACATAATTTCGAGGATAAACTATGGAAATGCTTCGATACAATTTCACTATAATACCGTCAGGGGCGATATACCGTCTTATTACCGGGGCGGTTGGAAAGTAAGCGAACAGAGGCGGCTTGAAAGTCTCGAAAGCAGGTTTGGCTCTTATGTTTTACGCAGTTACAGATTTTCATACACAACCCAAAAAGATCAATCGGCTTTAGAGGAGATAAGGTTACTGAGCGGCGGTACGTACGTAAATCCATTAAAAATTTATTATGGAGAAAATAAATACGGGTATTTCAGCTATATACCTTCGGAAGCACAATTAACGTATTGGTATAATTTTGATTATCCGTGGCAAATGCGTACGACAAGAGGTAAATTTAATTATGAAAAAGAAGATGATGACGGGATAATTATTATGCCAAACAAAAATTCGTATTATCACGATAAAATAAATCTCAGTCAGTATAAACGGAACATGTTCGTAAATCAGAATATATCAACGGACAATATATATTTTTACTCATCTTTGGATGGCAATATTTCACCTGCATTCTCGTCAGTGGCAGTTGGAGATGGTTTTATAGATATTTTTTGTTCAAACCTTGATGGCATGTACGAAGATGAAGTTGTTAAAATTAACAACAATGTAATTAATAATACGGTTGAAAGAATAACATTTGATGTATATCACAGTAATACAAATCACAACCTTTCTCAAAGGTATACAAGGACATTTGATCTCTCAACCGTTTTGAATGATCAACATGGTTCATTTAGTGTTCATCCCAAGGATTATTTTTCAGGTGATTTTAATGGCGACGGGAAGATGGAAATATTAGCCGTTTCCCGTACTATTGAATTTGAAGGAAGGGTAATACCGTCAAGGTGCTATCTATTTGACTTGGAGGGGGATGCTAAGCGTTTCGAAAATAATGTATTTACATATGAAGTTGATTTCATAGGAAATAATCAATTGGATCCTGATATCGCCAAAAACAATTCCGATCGTTTGTTTATTATGGATTTTGACGGTGACGGAAAAAGTGATGTGTGCCTGATAAACAGTTCGGGGATGCATATTTACACATTTGATATTAACGGCTCGTCATACGGCACGTTGAGTAATGTTGCAAATTATCCCGGAATAACAAAACCGGGGCTTATCGGACGTGAATTGCTGTTTGGAGACTTTAACGGTGACGGTCTTGTCGACATGGTGGTTTCACCTGTAAAAGATCAGACAGACGATACATGGAGGATATACTACTCAACGGGAAACGGTCAATTTGACCAGCAGACATTTATAGCACCGATAAGTTATGAAAGCGGACACAGGATGTATACACAAGATATAAACAGCGATGGTTTTACGGACTTATTGATCTCTACCGAACTGGGTTTATTTACAATTTATACAAGAATATACGCATCAATTCCATATTGTTCTTATACTTCCTACGAAAACGAAATTGCTAATTCCGTTATTATTCCTGTTGATATTTACAGCTCCAACTCTTTTAACCGACTTGTTTGTTTGAAGAACGGAATAGCAAAGAAATATAAATACCCTGTAAATGACACAAAAGAAAGATTCCTTACCGGATTGGCAAACAGTTATGGTGTAATAGAAAAAAATCATTACCGCAGGCTGAACGAAGAAGGTGGTTACGGAATATTTTACACACGCGGTTCAGACGCGGACTATCCGTTTTTAAATATTCAAGGTCCCTTACATGTGCTTGCAAGCAGGGAACAATATTATAACGGACAATCTTACGGCGATGTAAATTATTATTATGAAAATGCAGTGGTTCAAAATCAGGGATTGGGTTTTTGCGGGTTTTCCAAAATCACGTCTGTTGACTACAAACGCGGAGGCCGCGAATCCGTACAGACATATAATCCGTATAAATACGGAATATTAGAAAGCGATGAGAATTATACGGCAAAAATAACAAACAACTATTTCGTTGATATTCTGACTGACAAGACCGTGAAAATAACGGTTACAAATTCGACGGTACAGGACAAAATAAGAGGAACGACAAAGACTGCAAGTTACACTTATGACACTTATGGAAATCCCAAAACCGAAACAATAAATTTCGGTGATAACATAACACAAACTACATCGAGTGATTATTTTAACAATGCGACTTATAATTCAAGCATTCCCTATATATTAGGAGCATTGACAGACCAAACTGTAACGGTTTCGCGCCCCGGTTCGTCAAACAGTAAGCGCATGAATTTGAGTGTGCATGAATACGGGTTGCCAAAAACAAAAATAACGTATTCCAACGGAAATAAAACCTCTGAAGCGACATATACGTACAAGCTGAACGGATGTGTATTAACGGAGTCATCAAAGCCGTACAGTTCGCCCAATGCACTTACGAACACTATGGAATATGACTCATACGGGCGAATAACAAAAGTGACGGATCCGTTGGGGTTTCACACGACATATTCTTATAATCCGTCAACGGGGTTGCTTGAGTTTACTAAAAATCATAAATTGCAGCAAACGAATTATTCATACGACAATTTGCGGAGAAGGTCGAATGTTACATATCCCGACGGAGTCAGTGAATCTGTTTCTTACGCATGGTCTTCCTCCGCAGGACTGATCGGTATCTCTTCCACTGCCACGGGACAGCCCGCCGTTACGACCTATTATGACGCATTCGGTCGCGAGGTAAGGGCAAGCAGCACGAGATATAACGGAACAATTCTTAATGTAGATAAAGAGTATGACGGTTATGGGCGTCCAAAGAAGGAGTCACTGCCCTTTACCGGTAATATTCCTCAATACTGGAATACAACAAATTATGATAACATCAAAGACCTGATTACGTCAATATCTTATGCTTCAGGTAAGAGTACGGTATTCACATATGATGGAAAAAATGTAACCACTATTGATAACGGAATATCTTCAACCTGTTATTATGATGCACAGGGAAATCTCATATCAGTATCCGATCCTGCAGGCACTATTACATATAACCTGCGTGCTGACGGTCAACCGTCAAGTATAGTAGCACCGGGAAATATAACAACCACGTTTGATTACTATGGTAATGGCCTTCAAAAATTGATTGATGATCCAAGCGCAGGACTAAAAATTTTTGATTACGATGTTGCCGGAAACCTGAATTATGAAAAGTATACAGACGCAAACAATAACGATATTATTAAAAACTTGTATTACGACCAATACGGCCGTATAACATCAAAAGTATTACCGGAGTTCACAACGACTTACGGATATAATACCGACGGATTATTGGCATCGGAAACCTCAACGAACGGCACTTCGCGTACATTCCAATATGACAACTTGGGTCGCTTGTATAAAGACCGTGATAACGGTCCTGACAGCAAATGGTTGGAAAAGACGTATTCATATAGTGCCGGTAATGTAGAGTATATTATATTTGCATCACAGTCGGGCTCTATAGGCACAGAAAATTACTCATATTCAAACGGCAACCTAAATGAAATAAAACTGGGTTCGACAAGCGTATGGAAGTTAACGGAAGAAAATGCTTTGGGAATACCCAAAACTGCTCTGACAGGGCAAATAACCCGCAGTTACGGTTACGACAATTATGGAATACCAATAAACCGAATTGCGAGTTCAAGTTCAGGGGGCACATTTCAGAATCATTCATATAAATTTGATATTCCAAGCGGAAACATGGAATATCGAAAAGATAATGGTAGCGGAAGAAACATACAGGAGAACTTTGGTTATGATAATCTTAACAGGTTAACAGGTTATCCCGGGAACAGCGTTGGCTACGATGCAAAAGGCAACATAACAAGTAAAAGTGATGTCGGCAGTACATTCTACTATAATACTCCAAATAAGCCTTATGCAGTATCAGGCGTAGATGCGGGAACGAATCCGTCGATACCTCCGAGAACTCAGGCCGTAACATATACCTCTTTCGAGCGACCTGCAACGATATCGGAGAACAATAATGATGCTATATTTACTTACGACGGTTCGGGCAGTCGTGTAAAGATGCAGATGAGAACTAACGGGAGCAATACGTTTGCTCGTTACTACCTTGGTGGCCGTTATGAGTTGGATCAGGGAACCGGTGTGAATAAGCAGAAGCTATATTTAGGCGGTGATGCATATTCCGCACCTGCTGTTTATCTCAATACAGGCAGTTCATGGCAATTATATTATATCTGCCGCGACTATCTGGGAAGCATAACGCATGTTACAAACAACAGCGGAGCAGTATCACCGGAACATGAATACAGTTACGATGCATGGGGACGATTGCGCAATCCGTCAAACCATGAAGTCTACATGCCCGGGAACGAACCGTCTTTACTTCTTGACCGAGGCTATACAGGC
>JGI994J12354_10003459_pt1 | contig 14704 bp, 15 predicted proteins | sample IntmicLarv3ML3BL_FD_12354 | JGI IMG/M metagenome (IMG submission 12354)
GCTCTTCCGATCTATGAAACGGGCGCAATTTAATTAAAATGATGGGGAATCTACTATGCAACTTGGTTTTTGGGATTGGATTTGGAAGATATTGGCCGAATATGGCCCTGTGCTGCTGCGCGGCACGGGCTATACGCTGCTGCTGGCCGTGCTGGGCACGCTGCTGGGCGGCGTGATTGGTCTGCTGGTGGGCGTGGTGCGCACGGTTCCGCTGCTGCGGGGCGGCGAGACGGGCTGGAGTCCCCGCCGGATTTTACTCACGGTGGCCAACAAGCTGATGGCGGTGTACATCACCGTGTTTCGCGGCACGCCCATGATGGTGCAGGCCATGCTGATTTACTATGCTCTGCCGGAGCTCAACCGGGCTTTTACCATGAAGCCGCTGCCCGCCTCGATTTTTATTATCACGCTCAACACCGGTGCTTACATGGCGGAAATCGTGCGCGGCGGTATTCAATCCATCGACAAGGGGCAGTGGGAGGCGGCGCAGGCCATCGGCATGACGCACTGGAAAACCATGACCAACGTCATTCTCCCGCAGACCATCCGCAACATCATCCCCGCCACCGGCAACGAGTTCATCGTCAACCTCAAGGACAGCTCCGTGCTCAACGTCATCCAGATGAACGAGCTCTTCTTCTCCGCCCGCATCGCCTATGCAAACTATTATCGGTATTTGCAGCCCTTCCTCATCTGCGCCGCCATCTATCTGCTGCTCACGACGGTGTTCACCTTCCTGCTGCAACGGGTGGAGAAAAAGCTCCACGGCAGCGAGGGGTATAGTCTGGTGGGCGGCTCGGCGACCATGCCGGAAACCGCTCTGCCCAAGACCAACGGTTAGGAGGTTTTTTCCATGACAGTGATTGAAACAAAAAATCTCCATAAGACCTTTGGAGAAAATCCCGTGCTCAAGGGCGTGGATTTGAGCGTGGAGCAGGGCGAGGTTGTGAGCATCATCGGCTCCTCCGGCTCGGGCAAATCCACCTTTCTGCGCTGCATCAACCTGCTGGAGTGGCCGACATCGGGGCAGGTGCTCTACAAGGGCGACGACGTGCTGCAAAAGGGCTATAACATCAACAATTACCGCAAAAAGGTGGGCATGGTGTTCCAGCAGTTCCACCTGTTTGCGAACATGACCGTGCTGCAAAACTGCATGGTGGGGCAGACGAAGGTGCTCGGCAAGAGCGAGGCCGCCGCCAAGGAAAGCGCCCTGCGCAATCTGGAGACCGTCGGCCTCGGGCGGCACATCAACGCCATGCCCCGCCACCTCTCCGGCGGCATGCAGCAGCGCGTTGCCATCGCCCGCGCCCTGTGTATGGAACCCGATGCGCTGCTTTTCGACGAGCCCACCAGCGCCCTCGACCCCGAGATGGTGGGCGACGTGCTGGAGGTCATCTCCTCCCTCGCCCACACGGGCTTGACCATGATTGTGGTCACGCACGAGATGGCCTTTGCGCGGGACGTGTCCGACCGGGTGGTGTTCATGCACAATGGCGTGATTGCCGAGCAGGGCAAGCCGGAGGATGTCTTGAAAAATCCTCAGTCTGAGCGGTTGAGAGAATTCTTATCCCGCTTTCTCAACGTGTAAGCCTGCGCAATCATACGATAAAAAGAGGTCTGGAAATCATTTGATTTCCAGACCCCTTTGCTGTTATTCAATCACCATCAGCAGCTCGCCCGCCTTGATTTGAGCGCCCTCGCTGATTAGGATTTCCTCCACCACGCCCGCTTCGTTCGCCACGATGCTGGTTTCCATCTTCATGGCCTCCACCACCATAATCGCCTGGTTTTTCTCCACGCGGTCGCCCTTTTTCACCTCGATTTTGCTCACCATGCCGGGGATGGGACTGGCCACCTGCTTGTCATCCTCGGGGTTCGCCATCACGAGCTTTACCACCGTATCCTGCATGCTGCGATCCGGCACGGCCACCTCGCGGCGGATGCCGTTGAGCTGGAACATGACGGTGCGGGTGCCGTCTTGATTTAGGTCGCCCTTGCCCAGATATTTGATGACCAGCTTTTTGCCGTCCTCGATATCCACGCGGTTGGTCTCGCTCTCCATCAAGCCGTGGAAGAACACATGGCTGCTCAGCTGGGTGATGTAACCAAACTCCTTTTGCGTGCGAAGGAAATCCTCCACCACCTTGGGGTAGAAGCACCAGCTGAGCACCATGCGCCAGTCCGGGTCTTTCACGAGCTGCGCCAAATGCGCCTCGGCGGCCTTGAAGTCCACCTCGGGCAGCAGCTCGCCCGGGCGGCAGGTGATGGGCTCCTCGCCCTTGAGCACGACTTTTTGCAGCTCCTGCGGGAAGCCCCAGTTCGGCTGCCCCATCATGCCCTTGAAGTAGGAGACGACGGAGTCCGGGAAGGTAAGGCGCTCGCCCTTTTGCACGATGTTTTTCGGCGTCAAGTCGTTTTGCACCATGAAGATGGCCATGTCGCCCACCATCTTGGAGCTGGGCGTTACCTTCACGATGCCGCCGAGCATGTCGTTGACCGCCTTGTACATGTCCTTCACGTCGGTGAAGCGCTGGCCGAGGCCGAGGCTCTCCACCTGCGGGCCGAGGTTTGTATACTGCCCGCCGGGAATTTCGTACTTATAGATGTCCGTGGCCGGATATTGCAGCCCGCCCTCGAAGCTCTTGTAGCGGGTGCGCACATCGCTCCAGTAGTCCGTGAGCTCCTGCAAGCGGTCGGGGTCGAAGCCCGTATCCCGCTCCGTGCCCTGCATGGCGGCGACGAGGCTGTTCATACTGGGCTGGCTGGTGAAGCCGGACATGCTGGACACCGCCACGTCCACGATATCCACGCCCGCCTCGGCGGCCATCAGATAGGTGGCAATCTGGTTGCCCGTGGTGTCGTGCGTGTGCAGGTGAATCGGCAGGGAGACTTCGTCCTTGAGCGCCTTGACCAGCTTCACCGCCGCATAGGGCTTGAGCAGGCCGCTCATGTCCTTGATGCACAGGATGTGCGCACCCATGCGCTCGAGCTCCTTCGCCATGTCCACGTAGTATTTCAGCGTCCACTTGTCCTCTCTGGGGTCGGACACATCGCCGGTGTAGCAGATGGAGGCCTCGGCGAGCTTGCCGCAGCGCACCACCTCCTCCAGCGCAGGCCGGATGCTCGGCAGCCAGTTGAGGGCGTCGAAAATGCGGAACACGTCGATGCCGCCCTTGGCGGCCTCACGGATGAATTCCTTAATCAGATTGTCGGCGTAATTGGTGTAGCCCACTGCGTTTGCGCCGCGCAGCAGCATTTGGAAGGGCACGTTCGGGATGCGCTGGCGCAGGGTGTCCAGCCGCTCCCAGGGACATTCTTTCAAGAAGCGGTACGCCACGTCAAAGGTCGCCCCGCCCCAGCATTCCAGCGAGAAGGCATCCGCCAGAATCTCCGCCGTGCCCTCGGCGGCCAGCGCCATGTCCTGCGTGCGCATGCGCGTGGCAAGCAGGCTCTGGTGCGCATCGCGCATCGTCGTGTCGGAGAGCAGAAGCTTTTTCTCCGCCTTCACCCAGTCCCGCACGGCCTCAGGCCCTTTTTCGTCCAGCAGCTGCTTGAGCCCTGCGGGCGGCGTTTCGAGCCGAGGCATCGGGTAGCGGGGGGAGACGTACTTGCGCTGACCGGCGGTCGGGTCGTTGACCATGATGTCGGCGATGTAGTTGAGCATTTTTGTGGCGCGGTCCTGGCTGTCGGCAATCTGAAAGAGCTCCGGCGTCTCGTCGATGAACTTGGTGTGGCAGCCGCCCGCCAGAAAGCGGGGATGCTGCAAAATATTGCCGATGAAGCCCATGTTGGTCTTTACGCCGCGGATGCGGGTTTCCGCCAGCGTGCGCAGCGCCTTGCTCGATGCACCCTCAAAGGTGTTGTCGTGCGTGGTGATTTTCACCAGCAGGCTGTCGTAATAGGGCGAGATTTTTGCGCCTGCATACGTGTTGCCGCCGTCGAGGCGCACGCCGAAGCCGCCGCCGTTGCGGTAGGCGGCAATCGTGCCGGTGTCGGGTGCGAAGTTGTTTTGCGGGTCCTCGGTGGTAATGCGGCACTGGATGGAGAAGCCGCGCGAGAGCACGTCGGCCTGGCTGCGGATGCCGATGTCGGGCATGCTCAGCGGCAGACCCTGCGCAATCAAAATCTGGCTGCGCACGATGTCCACGCCCGTGACCATCTCGGTCACCGTGTGCTCCACCTGGATGCGGGGGTTCATCTCAATGAAGAAGTGCTCGCCCTTTTTATCCACCAGAAATTCCACCGTTCCGGCGTTGGCGTAGCCCACCTGCTCGGCGATTTTCACTGCGTCGGCGCAAATCGCCTCCCGCTTCTCGTCCGACAGGCTGAAGGCGGGGGTGAACTCCACCACCTTTTGGTAGCGCCGCTGCAAGGAACAGTCCCGCTCGTAAAGGTGGACGATGTTGCCCAGCTCATCGGCGAGAATCTGCACCTCGATGTGCTTGGGCTCTTCTAAATAACGCTCGATGAAAATATCGCCGTTTTTGAAGGCCTTGAGCGCCTCGCTATGTACCAGCGGGTAGGCGGCGGCGACCTCGTCTGCATTGTCGCAGCGGCGCATGCCCCGCCCGCCGCCACCGGCGGCGGCCTTCAAAATCACGGGATAGCCATAGCTGTTGGCGCGGGTGACCGCATCCGCAGCATCCTTGAGCGGCTCGTCGCTGCCCGGAATGGTGGGCACGCCCACCGCCATAGCAATTTCCTTGGCGCTGAGCTTGTCGCCCATGGCGGCAATCACGTGGCTGGGCGGACCGATGAACTTGATGCCGTTCTCCTCGCAGGCACGGGCGAACTCTGCGTTCTCCGAGAGGAAGCCGTAGCCCGGGTGAATGGCGTCTGCGCCGCAGCGCTTTGCGGTTTCAATCATCGTGCCGATGTCCAGATAAGCGCCCAGAGGCGAGAGGTGCTCGCCGATCAAGTAACTCTCGTCGGCCTTGATGCGAAAGAGGCTGTTTTCGTCCTCCTTGGAGTACACCGCCACGGTGGACAGCCGCAAATCGGCGCAGGCGCGAAAAATGCGCACGGCAATCTCGCTGCGGTTGGCCACCAGCACCTTGGCAAAGGGTTTTCTCTTTTGTATTTCTTGCATGGGTATCTCCCTTCCATCGCCCGTTTTCTATCTGCGGGCGCAAAAGCAGTTTTGGCATATATTTATTGATTGTATAGCACTTTGCCTCATTTTGCAATACAAAAATCAAAATCTTGCATTTTTTCTTTTCTTCGGACGTACAAGCGCCCTCTGCCGCTGCACATTTCACAGCAGAGGACGCTTGTACCAGTGGGCGGTTAGGTTCTCGCCCTCGGCTTAAAGAGCACGGCCGCCAAAAAGGAAAAACAGACCGCCGCTGCAATACCGCCTGCCGCTGCCGCCGTTCCGCCGGTGAACGCACCGAGGAGGCCCTCCTTCTCCACCGCCTCCTTCACGCCCTTCGCCAGGAGGTTTCCAAAGCCCAAAAGCGGCACGGTTGCGCCCGCTCCTGCAAAGTCCACGAGCTTGGGATAGATGCCCGCAGCACCCAGCACCACGCCGACGACCACATAGAGCACCAGAATCCGCGCCGGCGTCAGCGCCGTTTTGTCCACCAAAACCTGGCCAATTAGGCACAGCAGCCCGCCGACCAAAAACGCATGCAATATCATCAAATTTCCGCTCCTTCCAAACAAATTACGTGGCACACGCCGGGGATGCTCTCCTTCTGCTGCGCTGAGATGGGCGAGAGCAGAGCCCCCGTGGCGCAGAAGAGAATTTTTTTGTACTCCCCCGCCGCCAGCTTCGGCAGAAGCTCCGCCGTGAGCACTGCCGCACTGCATCCTGCGCCCGAGCCGCCGGCGTGTACGTCCTGCGCCTCCTTGTCGAACAGCAGCATACCGCAGTCGGTGCAGTTGGACGTGCCGAGGCCGTCTTTTTCCAAAAACTCCCGCAGGATTTTTCCGCCCAGATGCCCCAAATCGCCGGTGACAATCAAGTCGAAGTCCGTCGGCTTCGTCTCCGTGTCCCGAAAGTAGGCGCTGAGACTGTCGTAAGCGGCGGGTGCCATCGCCGCACCCATGTTGGTCTGGTCGGTGATGCCCCAGTCTACGATTTTCCCAAAGGTCACCTGTGTGATTCTTGGCCCCTGCCCTGCCGCCGCCAAAATCACAGCCCCCGCCGCCGTGGCCGTCCACTGCGCCGTGGGCGCACGCTGCCCGCCGTAGGGCAGCGGCATGCGATACTGCCGCTCCGCCGAGCAAAAATGCGAGCTGGTCACGGCTGCGGCGCAGTCGGCGTAGCCGCCGTCGAGCAGCAGCGCCGCAAGCCCCAGCCCCTGGCTCATGGTGGCGCAGGCGGTGTAAATGCCCAGAAAGGGCACATCGCTGCCCCTTGCTGCGAAAGAGGAACTGATGCACTGGTTGAGCAAATCGCCCGCCAGCATGCAATCGAGTTCCTCCACCCGCCTGCCCGCACGGTGCAGCGCATGGTGCAGCGCACGCCGCTGCATGTAAATCTCCGCCTGCTCCCAGGTCTCCTCGCCGAAATAGGGGTCAATGTCCGTCTCGTCAAACTGCTCGCCCAGCGGCCCCTGCTGCTCCTTGAGCCCCGCCAGATTCCCCCAGCCGATGACGACCGGCGGCGCGGCGCAGGCGATGGTCTGCCTCCCGATTCTGTTTTTTGCCATAAAATCCTCCTCCGGCACGTTCCTTTGACTCTAGTGTATACCGCAGGACGAAAATCATACATGCAGAAAAAATCCCCTCCCCGCCATCGGCGGAAAGAGGATTGTGCGTCGTTTTTATAAGCCCAGTTCGGCCTCTGTCAGCTCCACAGCCTTGCGCACCAGACCGTCGCAGAGCGTTTTCCTGTCCACGCCCTTTGCCGCACAGCTACCCACCAGTGTAGCGCAGACGAAGGTGTTGTCAAAGGGCTCGTTCATCTTCTCCAGAAAGGCAACGACCTCCTCCTGCGTTTTGCCCTGTGTACCCAGCGCCATCAGTGCGCCGACCACAGCACCGCAGGTGCCGCCGTGCCGCAGGCCGCCGCCGCAGTGCGTCGTGAGGGCGAACATCTGCTCCTCGTCCATCGGCAGCATGTCCGCAAAGGCCAGCAGCACCGCCTGTGCGCAGTTGTAATGACGTGCGGGGTTGTCCCGCATCTGTTGTGCCCGCTCAATTCGTGTCATTTCATCACTTCCATTATATATTGTATATTGTGCATTGCTCGACCCGCAACCTCGGTCATTCTGGGCGAAGCAAAGAATCTTTTTTCTCTATGCCCTTTTCGTGTTTCGCCCGAGGCGAGTGACTTCGTTTCACGAGGGCTCTTGAATTGGCGCTTCTTCTATCTGCTGGTTTTCTTGATTTTGTTTCTCTTTTTTTCTTAGCGCACTCAAGCCGCAAGGGCTGTTTCTTTTTGTGCGTCAAAAAGAAACCAAAAACCGCTTTTCCATCGGCTGAACGTTGCAATTTCGGACGTTCTTAGCGTGGGAACGTCCTCGATGCAACAAAGCCGACAGGGTTACGCTTGCCAAAAGTAGAACGTTACATAGCATCACAGGACACTGCGGACGATGGCGGTGGAAATGTTGCCTGTGCGGTGGGTTTCTTGGCGCCTGTGGCCGCTTGCGGCAAGAATGTAGGGGCGAAGTGCATGTAAGGAGACGAGACGCTGAGGGCAGCATCCCCTACTGCACCGTGCGCAGAAGCCTTAAACCCTACCCGCAAGGATCCGCGTCATTCTTTATCGGCGCCAAATACTCATAATAGGGCATCAGCCAGCAAAACGCCTCCGCCAGCTCCGCCGCAAATTCGGGGCGGAAAATCCGCTCGTCGTTGGGGTGCTTGTGAATGAGGGAGAAGCCCCGGCTGTTGTACCAGTCGAAAAGCAGCGGGTCAACCTCCGCCTTTTTCGGTTTTTTGAAGGCCGTGCTCTCCATCTGAAACGTGCTCTGTGCGGCGAGCTTTTTCGCCAAGGGCAAAAAGGGGCAAAAACTTTTCCGGTTGCGTATCCAGCCGTTTGCGGAATTTCTCCATCGTCACGGCCTTCGGCGCATAGTAGCCCAGCCCGTAGGAATACTCCGACGGTGCCAGCTCAAACCAGAACACCGGGTCGCCCTGCCAGTTCTCGCTGGGCTTCTCGAGCGAGAGCCACAGGTGGTCCTTATACGGGTCTCGCCCGTGCAGACGGCGGGCGTCGCGATAGATGCGGGTGATTTTCAGGCGCAGGCCGTAGTCGGGGTACTGCGCCGTCACGAGGGAAAAGACGTCTGCACCAAGCGCCTTGAAGGGCTTTTGAATATGGTCGAGGTAGTCCTGCTTGTGCCCCTCGAACCACTCCCGGTTGTTATTGAGGCGAATGCCCCACAAAAAGTCAATACTCTGCTCGGAAAATCCTTGAAACATGGCTGTTCTCTCCCTCTTGCGCCGTTTTTTTCTCGTGGTACGGCCGCTCTTCTCTCAATTATACTCTTTTCCACTTTTTTCGTCAATGCCCTTGACAAGCGGCGTTTTTTTTGGTTTAATTATTGGAAGATAAGGGGTGATACTATGCGGGCTTTACTGAAAGGCGCACAGGTTTATCGAGACAGTCAATTCCATCTGACCGACGTCATGGTACACGACGGTATTATTATTTCTATTTCTCCGGATTTGCCGACTGAAGCGGCGGATTCGGTATTTTTTTTGAAAGGGTGCTACTTAGCACCCTCTTTTTGCGACCTCCACGTCCACCTGCGCGAGCCTGGTTTTGGCTATAAGGAGACCATCGCCGACGGCACAAAAGCCGCCGCTGCGGGCGGCTTCACCACGGTCTGCGCCATGCCGAACCTCTATCCTGTGCCCGACTGCGTTGAGCACTTGGAACAGCAGCTGGAGATTATCCGGCGGGACGCCTGCGTCGAGGTGCTGCCCTACGCCGCCATTACGCAAGGCCGCAAAGGCGGCGGCCTGCCGGTGGACTTCGCCGCCCTCGCCCCCCGTGTCTGCGCCTTCTCCGACGACGGCGCGGGCGTGCAGGACGAGGGCGATATGTACACTGCGATGCTGGCGGCGAAGGAAAACAACGCCATCGTCACCGCCCACTGCGAGGACGAGAGCCTCATCCCCGCAGGCGGCTGCGTCCACGACGGCATCCTCACGGAGAAACACGGCCTCGTCGGCATCCCCGCCGAGAGTGAGTGGGGGCAAATCGCCCGGGACATCGCACTCGTCCGTCAGACCGGCGTGCGCTACCACGTCTGCCACCTCTCCGCCAAAGAGAGCGTCGCGCTCATCCGAGCCGCCAAGGCGGAGGGCTTGCCCGTCACCTGTGAGGTCACGCCGCACAATCTGCTGCTCACCGACGCCGACCTGCTCGACGAGGGGCGCTTCAAAATGAACCCGCCCATCCGCAGCGCCGAGCATCGCAAGGCTCTGCTGGAGGGCTTCCTCGACGGCACCATCGACGTGATGGCCACCGACCACGCCCCCCACAGCGCCGAGGAAAAAGCCAAGAGGCTCGCAGGCTCGGTCATGGGCGTGGTGGGACTGGAAACGGCGTTTTCGCTGCTGTACACCAACCTTGTTAAAACCGGACTCATGAGCCTCGAAGGGCTGGTGGAGCGCCTCAGCGCCACACCCCGCAAGCTCTTCAACCTTGCACCGGTGAGTATTGAAGTCGGCCAGACGCTCAATGCTGTCGCACTGGATTTGGACAAAACATACACCGTTGACCCTGCGCAATTCCTCACCAAAGGGCGGGCGACCCCCTTCGAAGGCACGCCCCTGCACGGACAGGTACGGGCGACGTGGCACAGGGGTAACTTGGTCTACAACAGGGAGGATTGAAACATATGAGGGCACGCATCACCGACAACCGGCCGGTCGCCGAGGGCGTATGGCGCATGGACTTTTCCGGCGACACGGCGGGCTTCACCCCCGGCAGCTTTTTGAATCTCACCGTCCCCGGCTTTTATCTGCGCCGCCCCTTCGCCATTGCGGATTACGACGAAAACACATTCTCTATATATTATAAGGTAGTGGGCGGCGGCACAGAGGCCATGACGAACCTCGCCGTCGGCACGGAAGTCGACATTCTCGCCCCGCTCGGCAGGGGCTTTGCGGAGAACGGCTGCGCTGCGCCCCTGCTGATCGGCGGCGGTGCGGGCGTTGCGCCGCTCTATGCGCTGGCAAAGCACCTGCGCAAGGACGGCAAAGCCGTCACGGTGGCGCTGGGCTTTACGGGCACAGGCGATGCCTACCTGACGGACGAGTTCGCCGCCCTCGGCTGCACGGTGCTGCTCGCCAGCGTGGACGGCAGCCTCGGCGCAAAGGGTTTTGTCACCCAGCTTTTGGGCAACGTGAGCGCCGACTACTTCTACGCCTGCGGCCCGACGCCCATGCTCCAGGCGGTCTGCGCTGCGTTGAGCCTCCCGGGCGAAGTGAGCCTCGAGGAGCGCATGGCCTGCGGCTTCGGCGCCTGCGTGGGCTGCGCCGTGAAAACCACGGGCGGCATGAAGCGGGTCTGCAAGGACGGCCCCGTATTTTTCAAAGAGGAGGTGCTCTGGGCATGAGTCGACTCGCTGTGAACCTCGCCGGGTTGGCGCTGAAAAACCCCGTCATCCCCGCCTCGGGCACCTTCGGCTTCGGCGAGCCCTTTTTGGATTATTATGACCTCAACATCCTCGGCTCTTTTTCCACGAAGGGCACGACCCTCGCCCCCCGCAACGGCAACCCCACGCCCCGCATCGCCGAGTGTCGGGCGGGGCTGCTCAACTCGGTGGGGCTGCAAAATCCGGGCATCGACGAAGTGGTCGACATAACGTTGCCCAAGGTGGCCACCTACTTCGACGCACCCGTCGTGCAAAACGTCAGCGGCTTTTCCGTGGACGAGTTCGTCGCCTGCTGCGCCAGGCTCGACAGTGTGCCCAACGTCGGCATCATCGAGGTGAACATCAGCTGCCCCAACGTCCACGGCGGCGGCATGGCCTTCGGCACATCAGCAACGGCAGCGGCGGAGGTCACGCAGGCCTGCAAGGCCGTGACCACCAAGCCGATTTTCGTCAAGCTCTCCCCCAACGTCGCCGACATCGTCAGCATCGCCCGCGCCTGCGAGGCGGCGGGCGCAGACGGCCTCTCGCTGATTAACACCCTGCTGGGCATGCGCATCGACATTCACCGCCGCAGGCCGGTGCTGGCGAATACCGTGGGCGGCTTCTCCGGCCCTGCCGTGTTCCCCGTGGCACTGCGGATGGTCTATCAAGTGGCGCAGGCGGTGAGCATCCCCGTCATGGGGCTCGGCGGCGTGGAGACGGCCGAGGACGTCATCGAAATGATGATGGCCGGTGCCACCGCCGTGCAGGTGGGCAGTGCAAACCTGCGCAATCCCTTGGTCTGCAAGGAGATTATCGAGGCGCTCCCCCCACTGATGGACACGCTCGGCATCGAAACCCTATCCGAAATCATCGGTTGTATATAACACAGAAAGGACTGGTTCACATATGGCAAAGGATGTAATTATCGCACTGGATTTCCCCGCAAAGGAGGAGGTTTTCCGCTTTTTATCCCACTTTACGCAGGAAAAGCCCTACGTCAAGGTCGGCATGGAGCTCTTCTACGCAGAGGGGCCGTCCATCCTGCGGGAGCTCAAGGAGCAGGGCTTCAAAATCTTCCTCGACCTCAAGCTCCATGACATCCCCAACACCGTGAAATCCGCCATGCGTGTGCTCTCCAACTACGGCGTTGACATCGCAAACCTCCACGCCGCAGGCACCATCCCCATGATGGAGGCCGCCATCGAGGGCCTCACCCGCCCGGACGGCAGCCGCCCGCTGCTCTTTGCCGTGACCCAGTTGACCAGCACCAACCCTGCGCTCTTGAAACCCGAGCTGCTCATTGACGGTGCGATGGCCGAGGTTGCCGCCCACTATGCGCAAAACGCCAAGAAGGCAGGGCTCGACGGCGCCATCTGCTCGCCGCACGAGTCCCCTGCCATCCACGCCGCCTGTGGGGCAGAGTTCCTCACGCTCACGCCTGGCATCCGCTTCGCCGATGCCGCCGCCGACGACCAGAGCCGCGTCACCACCCCCGCCCTCGCCCGTGAGCTCGGCAGCGACTACATCGTCGTCGGCCGCCCCATCACGCAGGCGAGCGACCCGTTGGCGGTATACCGCCGCTGTATGAGCGAATTTGTGGGAGGTTAGGTCATGGAAAAGAAAATTGCATCCCATCTGCTGAGCATGCAGGCCGTCTTTCTCCGCCCCGAGCAGCCCTTCACCTGGGCGAGCGGCATCCAAAGCCCGATTTACTGCGACAACCGCCTCACGCTCTCCGACTGCGCCGTGCGCACCGACATCGAAAACGGTCTCGTTGACCTCATCAAAACCCACTTTCCCGCCTGCGCCGCCGTGTTCGGCACGAGCACGGCGGGCATCGCCCACGCCGCCATCGTGGCGCAGCTTTTGAACCTGCCCATGGGCTACGTCCGCAGCGGCAGCAAGGATCACGGACGGGGCGGCAAGATTGAGGGCAGAGCCATCGCCGGGCAAAAGGTCGTCGTCGTAGAGGATTTAATCTCCACCGGCGGCAGCGTCATCGACGTGGTGGACACCCTGCGGGAAGCGGGCTGCGAGGTGCTGGGCATCGTGTCCATCTTCACCTACGGCATGAAAAAGGGCCTCGACCGTCTGGCCGAGGCGCAAGTGAAAAACGTCTCGCTGTGCAATTTAGATGTGCTGGTGCAGGTCGCCGCCGACACCGGTTACATCCAGCTTAGCGACGTCGCCAAGCTCCTCTCCTTCCGGGATAACCCCGCCGATGAGAGCTGGATGCGCCTATGACCAGCTTCATTGACATCAAAAACCACGCCGCCGCCGAGCTCGAGGAGCTCGTGGCGCTGGGCGAGGACATCATCGCAGACCGCCAAAAGTACGCCGCCCTCTGCCAGGGAAAAATTCTGGCGACGCTCTTTTTCGAGCCCTCCACCCGCACCCGTTTGAGCTTCGAGTCCGCCATGCTCTCCCTCGGCGGGCAGGTGCTGGGCTTCTCCGAGGCCGCCAACAGCTCTGCCGCAAAGGGCGAGAGCTTGAGCGACACCATCCGCACCGTGGCGTGCTACAGCGACATCATCGCCATGCGCCACCCGAAGGAGGGCTCGGCGTTGCTGGCCAGTCAGGTCTGCGACGTGCCTGTCATCAACGCAGGCGACGGCGGGCACGCCCACCCCACCCAGACCCTCACCGACCTGCTCACCATCCAGCGGGAGTTTGGCCGCATGGACAACCTCACCATCGGCATCTGCGGCGATTTGAAGTTTGGCCGCACCGTCCATTCGCTGGTGGACGCCCTCGCCGCCAATGCGGGCATCCGCTTCATCGCCATCTCGCCGGAGGAGCTGCGCCTGCCCGAGTACACCCGCACGGGTCTCGCCGCCGAGGGCATCTCCCTCACGGAAACCGACGATTTGGAGACGGTCATGCCGCAGCTCGACATGCTCTACATGACCCGTGTCCAGCGCGAGCGCTTCTTCAACGAGGAGGATTATTTGCGCCTGCGCGACCGCTTTATCCTCGACCAGCCCAAGATGCGGCTGCTGAAAAAAGACGCCATCGTCATGCACCCCCTGCCCCGCGTCAACGAGATTGACAGCCGGGTGGACGCCGACCCCCGCGCCGCCTATTTCCGTCAAGTGGCCAACGGGCGCTACGTGCGCATGGCGCTGATCTGCAAGCTTTTGGAGGTGGGCGTATGAACATCGACGGCGTGAAAAACGGCATCGTCCTCGACCATATTCGAGCCGGAGAGGCCATGGCGGTCTTTCATGCGCTGAATCTGGACGGTCTGGATGCCTGCGTGGCCATCATCATGAACGTGAAGAGCGCAAAGTACGGCAAGAAGGATATTTTGAAAATTGACGCAGAAATCGACGTGGATTTGGAGACGCTGGGCTACCTCGACCCGAACATCACGGTGAACATCGTGAAGGACGAGAAGATGGTAGAGAAAAAGCACCTCTCCCTGCCGAAAACCCTGCGGGACGTGATTGCCTGCAAAAACCCCCGCTGCATCACCACCACCGAGCCGAATTTGACCCACGTGTTCCACCTCTCCGGCGAGCTTTACCGCTGCGCTTACTGCGAAACGGCGCACGAGAAAAATTGAGACGCAAAAGCGCCCCGCCGACAGGCGGGGCGCTTTTCAACTCCTATTTCACCAGATGGCAGGCCACAAAGTGGTCGGGCGCAACTTCCTTGAGCTCCGGCACGCTCTCCTTGCACGCCGCACAAACCTGCGGGCAGCGGCCGGAGAAGGCGCAGCCCGTGGGCTTATTGATGGGGCTGGGCACGTCGCCGGAGATAATCTCCCGCTGCTTCGCCGCATCCTTGTCCGGGTCGGGAATCGGCACCGCCGAGAGCAGCGCTCTCGAATAGGGATGCAGCGTATGAGCGTAGAGCTCCTGGCTGGTCGCCAGCTCCACCACGCTGCCGAGGTACATCACCGCAATGCGGTCGGAGAGGTACTTGACGATGTTTAAATCGTGGGCGATGAACAGATAGGTCAAGCCCATATCGTCCTGCAACTTGTGGAACAGGTTAATCACCTGCGCTTGAATCGACACGTCCAACGCCGAAATCGGCTCGTCGCAGACCAGAAATTCCGGCTCGACCGCCAACGCCCGCGCAATGCCGATGCGCTGCCGCTGGCCGCCGGAGAACTCGTGCGGGAAACGGCTGGCGTGCTCCCGGTTGAGCCCCAC
>JGI994J12354_10003460_pt1 | contig 14703 bp, 10 predicted proteins | sample IntmicLarv3ML3BL_FD_12354 | JGI IMG/M metagenome (IMG submission 12354)
AGGCTGTTTTGGAAGCGCAAATGCTCATGCTGGCCTCGCACAACATTCTTAACCCTGCCAATGGCGCGCCTATTACCGTACCGTCGCAAGACATGGTTCTGGGGCTTTATTACATTACAAAACTGCGCCCCAAGGCGCAAGGCGAAGGTCTTGTGTTTTACGGACCCGAAGAGGCTACCATTGCCTATAACGAAAAGAAGGTATCGATACACGCTACCATCAAAGTATATGTAAACGATGTTGACAGCGCCGGAAACGCTATTAAGCGCATGGTCGAAACATCGGTAGGCCGGTTGATGGTAAACGAATTTGTTCCGGCCGAAGTAGGTTATGTGAACGAGCTGCTTACCAAGAAATCGTTGCGCGACATCATCGGTATGATTATCAAAGTTTGTGGGGTGGCACGTACAGCCCAATTCCTTGATGACATTAAGAACCTCGGTTATTACATGGCATTTAAAGGTGGGCTTTCGTTTAACCTAGAAGACGTAATTATTCCGGCCGAGAAAGAAGAGCTGGTGAAAAAAGGTTACGAAGAGGTTGAGCAAATTCTGTCCAACTATAACATGGGTTTCATTACCAACAACGAACGTTATAACCAGATTATCGACATATGGACACACGTTAACTCGAAACTTTCCGATATCCTGAAAAAACAGCTTTCGTCTGACAGAGATGGTTTCAACTCTGTATATATGATGCTTGATTCGGGTGCGCGGGGTTCGAGCGAACAGATACGCCAGCTCTCGGGTATGCGGGGGTTGATGGCAAAACCGCAAAAGAGCGGAGCCGAAGGCGGACAAATTATCGAAAACCCGATTCTTGCCAACTTTAAAGAGGGCTTGTCGGTACTCGAATACTTTATCTCTACCCACGGTGCCCGTAAGGGTCTTGCCGATACGGCTTTGAAAACAGCCGATGCTGGTTATCTGACCCGTCGTTTGGTCGACGTATCGCACGACGTAATTATTACGGAAGAAGACTGCGGAACGTTGAGAGGTTTGGTTTGCACCGAACTAAAAAACAACGAAGACGTGGTTGCTTCGCTCTATGAGCGTATTTTGGGACGTGTTTCGGTGCACGATGTAACGCACCCGATTACAGGTGAGGTGATTGTGCGCTCGGGCGAAGAAATTCGCGAAAACGAAGCGAGAACAATCGAAGACTCGCCCATCGAACGTGTCGAAATCCGTTCTGTACTAACCTGCGAATCGAAGAAAGGCGTTTGCGCTAAATGTTATGGCCGTAACCTCTCTACCGGACGCCTGGTGCAACGGGGCGAAGCGGTTGGCGTTATTGCGGCACAGTCAATCGGTGAGCCGGGTACACAGCTGACTCTCCGTACCTTCCACGTTGGGGGTATCGCGTCGAATATCGCTACCGAAAACAGCATTGTATCGAAATACGATGGTATTCTCGAAATTGACGAGCTGCGCTCTGTCAATGTAACCGACGACCAAAAGAACAAATACCAGATCGTGGTTAGCCGTTTGGCCGAACTTCGTATTGTCGACCCCAATACAAAAATTGTATTGGCCGCGCACAATATACCATACGGCTCTAAGCTATTCTTTAATAATGGCGTAACCATTAAGAAAGGCGATAGGATTATTGAATGGGATCCCTTCAACGCGGTTATTGTTTCCGAAGCCGCGGGTAAGGTTCAGTTCGAAAACTTGGTTGAAAACGCGACCTTCAAAGTGGAGTCGGACGAAACAACCGGTTTGAAAGAGAAAATCATAACCGAATCGAAAGACCGTACCAAAGTGCCATCGGCTCACATTGTTGATAAGAGCGGTGAAATTTTGAAGACCTATAACCTCCCCTTAGGAGCCCACATTATAAAAGACGACAAAGACGATATTAAAGCAGGCGAAGTGCTTGTTAAGATACCTCGTGCCGTTGGCAAGTCGGGCGACATTACCGGAGGTCTTCCGCGTGTAACCGAACTGTTCGAAGCGCGTAACCCGTCAAACCCAGCCATTGTGTCTGAAATTGACGGTGAAGTTTCGTTCGGTAAAATTAAACGTGGTAACCGCGAAATATCGGTAAAATCGAAACTTGGCGAGGAGAAAAAATACCTTGTTCCGCTCTCGAAACAAATTCTTGTACAGGAAAATGACTACATCCGCGCGGGTATGCCGCTATCGGATGGTGCCATTACGCCTTCCGATATTCTGCTTATTCAAGGCCCTACGGCTGTGCAAGAGTATATTGTGAACGAGGTGCAAGATGTCTATCGTCTGCAAGGAGTGAAAATCAACGACAAACACTTCGAGGTTATCGTTCGTCAGATGATGCGTAAGGTTGAAGTCCTTGATCCGGGCGATACCTGCTTCCTTGAACAGGAGTTGGTTGACAAGCACAGGATTATGGACGAAAACGACCGCATCTGGGGTAAGAAAGTGGTAGTTGATGCCGGTGACTCGCAAACACTGAAGCCGGGGCAAATTGTTACGGCACGCAAACTGCGCGACGAAAACAGTGTGCTGAAACGCAAAGATATGAAGCCGATCGAGGTGCGCGATGCCATCTCTGCTACATCGAACCAAATATTGCAAGGTATTACCCGTGCCGCTCTTCAAACTACGAGCTTCATGTCGGCCGCGTCGTTCCAAGAAACGACGAAGGTGCTGAACGAGGCTGCCATAAAAGGCAAGGTTGACCGTCTTGAGGGTATGAAAGAGAATGTGATTTGCGGACACTTGATTCCGGCCGGAACAGGACAGCGTGCCTTTAACAGTCTTATTGTAGGCTTGAAAGATGAGTTTGACCGCATCGAAGCCGACCGCAAGGCCGAAATGGCCGGAGTGGAAGAACAATAAAAAGGCATCTCTATAAAGAATAGCCGCGTCGTAAAAGGCGCGGCTATTTTGTTTTACTGCGCTTCATGTTGAACGTAGTCGAGGCATCAGTTGATTAGGGCGCGACGACCATAGGGATAGCGGAAAAACGTCATTGCGAGCGCGAAAAATATGTTTAAGCGAGAGCAAAGCCAAGCGTCTGTATGCGGAGTTTGATCGTTGCGGCTCAGTATTTTAGCAGCTGTGTTTTTTGCTTTTATAAAATGGGAGAGGTGTTACGAAGCAAGTTTAAGCCCTACTATGCCTGCGATGATAAGGAATACGGAGAATATTCGCCAAAGGCTGGCCGAATCGTGAAAGAAGAGGATGCCTATCAGAAAGGTCCCTACGGCTCCTATGCCTGTCCATACGGCGTAGGCGGTGCCGATGGGTATTGTTTTTTGAGCCAGAAACAGAAACCAGCCGCTTACCCCCATTGCCACAGCGGCAAGGGCAAACCACATCAGCTTAAGTGGGGAGTTTTGCGCCAATTTAAGCCCCAACGGCCATCCCATTTCAAATAAAGCGGCAAGAAGCAGGTAGAACCAACCCATAGTGGTTTCGTGATTAGTCGAACATCCTCATGAACCGGCTGAAAATTTTCTCTTTCATCGCTTTAGAGGGTTGAAAAGAGGGTGAGTTTTCCATTCCGGTAAGGGTTTTCTTTTCTTCGTCGCTCAATTGTTCGGGTACGTAGACACTAACGTTGACCAGCAAATCGCCTGTCCCGTAGCCATTTACGCTCGGAAGCCCCTTGTTACGCAGGCGCAACACTTTTCCGGGTTGGGTGCCCGGGTCAATTTTTACTCGCACCTTTCCATCAACGGTCGGCACTTCGATCGAACTTCCCAATGCGGCTGTCGGAAATGAAATCAGTAGATTGTATATCAGGTCATTATCATCGCGAATCAATTCGCCGTGTGGCTCTTCTTCAATCACCACAAGCAGGTCGCCATTGATGCCCCCACGTCGTGCCGCGTTGCCTTTTCCGCCTACCGAGAGCTGCATTCCATCGGCCACCCCGGCCGGGATGCGAACGGTTACCACATCGTCGGCACGAACAATGCCCTCGCCGGCGCACTCAGCGCATTTTTGTGTAATTGTTTTCCCATCGCCACCGCAGGTGGGGCAGGCCGCCGAGGTTTGCATTTGCCCTAATATGGTTTGCGCAACGCGCGTAACCACGCCCGATCCTCTACAGGTTTGGCAGGTACTGATACTGTTGCTGTCTTTAGCACCCGAGCCGCTGCAACGATCGCAGGGGATGTATTTTTTAAGTTTTAATTTCTTTTCTACACCGGAGGCAACCTCTTTCAGGTCGAGCTTTACTTTTATTCGCAAATCCGACCCACGGTTAACCCTCTGCCGTCCGCCGCCGCGCGACGAGCCTCCGAATCCGCCAAAGCCTCCAAACCCACCAAAGATATCGCCGAATTGAGAGAAAATATCGTCCATTGACATACCACCGCCGCTAAAGCCTCCACCGCCTGCTGCGCCACCCATTCCGGCGTGGCCAAACTGGTCGTAGCGAGCTCGCTTGTCGGGATTGCTCAACACTTCGTATGCCTCGGCAGCCTCTTTAAATTTCTCTTCGGCCTCTTTATTGCCGGGGTTTTTGTCGGGGTGGTACTTGATCGCTAACTTGCGGTACGACTTTTTTATATCGTCGGCTGTTGCGCTTTTTTGCACCTCCAGCACCTCGTAGTAATCTCTCTTTGCCATGTTGTTACTTATAATGTTATTCGCCCACCACCACTTTGGCGTGGCGAATAACCTTGTCGTTTAAAAGATAGCCCTTCTCAATCGTGTCCATCACCTTTCCCTTCATGTCGGGCATAGGCACAATGGCTACTGCTTCGAACAGGTCGGTGTCGAAATCAACGTTGTTAGACTCTATTGCTTTTACTCCGTTTTTGTTCAGGAACGAAATGAATTTTTCAAAAATCAAGTTTACACCCTCTTTAAGCGACTCTGTGTCGGACGATTCGTCGATGTGTTTGAGTGCCCGCTCGAAATCGTCGATTACGGGAAGAATGTTGACAAAAACACTTTCACCGCCCGACTTTATCAGCTCCGTTTTTTCTTTGAGCGTCCGCTTACGATAGTTGTCAAAATCGGCAATCAACCGCAAATGGGTGTCTTTCAACGCCGCCAATTCGTTTGTCAGAGCCTCTACGGGGTTGTCAGACAAATTGTCAGAGCTCGGTTCTTCGACTGACATATTCGTATCGCAATTCTGCTGATTTGTCTCGTCCGTCTGTTCGTTGTTTGTTTCGGGCTCGGGTATAAAAGCCTCGTCCTGTTTGTTAAACTTTGCCATAGCAGTTAGTTATCTTCTTCTTTATTTATATTTGCATGTATATATACCACCCCTTTTGAGGCAGACATCTTTTTAAAGGCAAAAACATTGCCACACTTGCAAAAAAAACACCCGGCTCGTAAAAACCGGGTGTCGAGTATTTCTTTAAAATTTTATCCCAAATAGCTTTTCAGCAAGCCGCTTCGTTGGTTTTGACGCAGTTTGCGGATGGCTTTTTCTTTGATTTGGCGTACTCGCTCGCGCGTGAGGCCAAATTTGTCGCCAATCTCCTCAAGGGTCATTTCTTGACTTCCGATACCGAAAAACGATTTGATGATTTCGCTTTCACGTTCCGACAGGGTTGACAGCGCGCGGTTAATCTCTTTCGATAGCGACTCGTTAATTAGCGAGCGGTCGGCAATGGGAGCGTCTTCGTTTACCAGCACGTCTAACAAGCTGTTGTCTTCGCCTTCAACAAACGGAGCATCGACCGAGATTTTGCGTCCCGATACTTTCAGCGTATCCGAGATTTTGTCGACGGGAATGCCCAACAATTCTGCTAACTCTTCGGGCGAAGGGCGGCGTTCGTTTTCTTGCTCAAATTTCGAGAAAGCCTTTGTTATTTTATTTAACGAGCCAACCTGATTCAGCGGTAAACGCACAATACGCGACTGTTCGGCCAGTGCTTGAAGAATTGACTGGCGAATCCACCATACGGCGTAAGAGATGAATTTGAAACCTCTTGTTTCATCAAACTTTTCAGCTGCTTTTATCAAACCAAGATTCCCTTCGTTAATCAAGTCGGGTAGGCTAAGGCCTTGGTTTTGATATTGCTTGGCTACCGATACAACAAACCGGAGGTTTGCGCGAGTGAGCTTTTCTAAAGCAGCCCTGTCGCCCCTGCGAATTGCCTGTGCCAACTCAACCTCTTCCTCTACCTTAATCAACTCTTCACGTCCAATTTCCTGAAGGTACTTGTCTAACGAAGCACTTTCGCGGTTGGTTATCGATTTTGTGATCTTTAGTTGTCTCATCTTCCAATTTGCGGTTTATCCAACAAAGGTACTAATTGTTATTGTATCGGTGCTTACCAAGCCGTTATTATATTTTTTATTTAACTTTTTTTTACTCTGCCATGTCAATTGCAAAGTAGCGGGTGCGCCCGTTTGGATAGAAGCCCCTGATAAATAGCCCTCTATCGTTCATGGCGCCTTGCAATACTTTGCCGACAATTTGTTCAATATCGTTGGGTGAAGCAACGCTGGCGTTGTTTATTGACATAATTATAAATCCTTTCGTTATGCCGGCTTCTTTAAATTTGCCTGCTGTAACACCCGTTACTTCTACTCCGCCGCTTATGCCATAAAGCTGTTGCTTCTCTTTTGTAAGCTCTTTAAAGACGACTCCAAGAGCCTCTGTATCCGCATCTTTGACTAGCGAGGTGTTTCCTTGCATATTGCGCAGCTCAACGGTAATTTGTTTTGTTTTATCGCCTCGCGAAATTTTCAGCAATACCTTATCGCCCGGGCGATAGCGGTTTACCTGCTCTTGCAGCTCGCTTACCGACTTTACTCTTACGCCGTTGACGGCCGAAATAACGTCGCCCTCTTCAATGCCTGCCTCTTTTGCCGAGCTGCGTTCGGCAAAGCCGTTCACATAAGCACCCTCGGTTACAGTCAGTTTTTTCTCTTTTGCCAATGCTGAGTTTATATCGGCTATGGTGATGCCGAGAATAGCTCGCTGCACTGTTCCGAACTGTTTCAGATCGGCAGCCACTTTGGCCGCGATAGAGATGGGTACGGCAAATGAGTAGCCGGCAAAGTTGCCCGTTTCAGAGTAAATGGCGGTGTTGATGCCGACCAATTCGCCGCGGATATTTACCAGTGCCCCACCGCTGTTGCCCGGATTCACAGCAGCGTCGGTCTGTATAAACGACTCCACGCGCATATCACCGCCTTTGCGGGCAAATACGTTTCCGCGCCCTTTGGCGCTTACAATTCCGGCCGTTACAGTCGATGTCAGGTTGAATGGATTACCTACCGCCAACACCCATTCGCCCACCTTTAAAGCATCGGAGTCGCCAAGGGGAATGGTGGGCAGGCCTTTCTCGTCTACCTTTAAAAGAGCAATATCGGTCGACGGGTCGCGCCCTACCAATTTGGCCACGAAGCTGCGGTTGTCATTTAAGATAACCTCTATCTCTGTGGCATTTTCCACCACATGGCTGTTGGTTAGTATGTAGCCGTCGTCAGAGATGATTACCCCCGATCCATAGCCCACTACGGGCTGTTGTTGGCGTTGCTGTCCCCGGCCTCCGAAGCCGAAGAAATATTCGAAGGGGTCGATCATTTGCGGTTGGTTTGCCGACGTGCGCACTGATGTTGATTTAATGTGCACCACACCGTTTACACTGCGTTCGGCCGCTTCGGTAAAATCGACTGCTGCTGTGCTTATGCCCGTATAGGTCACTCTTTGCGACGGCGTCTGATTAAAGACCGACCCGGGCGATGAGTTTTCTGTTGTTGCGGCGGCGCTGTTCTCGTTGCCTAATTTACAAGAAGATACACTCATAATAAATGCCGCGCTCAGCAGCACAAAGCTCATAAACTCAAAAGATTTTCTTAGATTTTTCTTTTTCATAATTCAATGTATTCTTAAAAATTTCACATCTCTAAATTCTACAACAATAGTGCCGAAAAAGGGCACTTATTTCTTAAAATAGTTCAAAAAAACAATCTTTGGGTTAGACAAATTTTAAACGTATGGGTTTAACCGATTGTTTAAACAGAACGAATTATATATGTTAAATTAACAATTTGACTTTAATTTTATTGTGTTGAATGGTGAGTTTTTTTAGGGAGAGTGTGTTATTCCTCAAATAATTGATAAATAAACGTATTTGTTTTACCTTTGTAGTCCTTTAAAAAATGTATTGAACGAGTGCTTGAACGGGACGAAATATTGAAGAAGCTGGAACCTGCCATTTTTCGCATTATCGGCGAAACGGCCGATGTCATGGGCGTAGAGTGTTATGTGATAGGGGGGTATGTGCGCGATATTTTTCTTTACCGTCCATCGAAAGATATTGATGTAGTTGTTGTAGGCAGCGGCATAGCGTTGGCCGAGGCGGTGGCAAAAAAGCTTGGGCGGCGGGTAAACTTGTCGGTTTTTAAGAATTTTGGCACAGCGCAGGTGAAGTACCGCGACGGCGAGGTGGAGTTTGTTGGTGCACGGCGCGAGTCGTACAACCCCGATTCGCGTAAACCGGCTGTGGAAGACGGTTCGCTCGAAGACGATCAAAACCGCCGCGATTTTACCATCAACGCACTTGCCCTTTGTTTGAACAGGGGGCGGTTTGGCGAACTTGTCGACCCGTTTGGTGGGTTGCAGGATATGGAGAGCCTTACCATCCGTACTCCGCTCGACCCCGATATAACTTTTAGCGACGATCCTCTCCGCATGATGCGGGCAGTTCGTTTCGCTTCGCAGCTTGGATTTTTTATCGACCCCGACACCTTTGAGGCGATAAGCCGGAACGCCGGGCGGATAAAAATCATATCGAAAGAGCGTGTTATTGATGAGTTGAACAAAATTGTCGCTTCGCCACGCCCTTCGGTGGGTTTTGAACTACTTGATGTTTCGGGGCTTTTGCCGCTGATATTTCCTGAACTGGCTGCCCTGAAAGGGGTAGAAACTAAGGGCGGAATAGGGCATAAGGATAATTTTAAACATACGCTTAAGGTGCTTGATAATGTGGCTGAGGATAGCGATAACCTGTGGCTGCGTTGGGGTGCTTTGCTGCACGATATAGCCAAACCGGTAACGAAGCGCTTCGACCCGAAGCTGGGGTGGACCTTTCACAATCACAATTTTATCGGCGAAAAAATGGTGCCCCGCATATTTCGTGATCTGAAACTGCCACTGAACGAGAAAATGAAGTATGTGCAAAAATTAGTGTCGCTGCACATGCGCCCCATTGTGCTGTCGGAAGAGGAGGTGACCGACTCGGCTGTGCGTCGGTTACTGTTCGACTCGGGCGATGATATTGAAGATCTGATGCTGTTGTGCGAAGCCGATATTACTTCGAAAAATCAGGAGAAGCAGCAGCGCTACCTGAAAAACCTCCGTTTGGTGCGCCGTAAGCTGAAAGAGATTGAGGAGCGCGACCGGGTACGTAATTTTCAGCCACCTATTATGGGCGAGGAGATTATGCAACGCTTCGGGTTGTCGCCGTGTCAGGAGGTGGGGATGCTGAAAATGATTATCAAAGATGCCATTCTCGATGGCGAAATCGAAAACAATTACGAACAGGCTAACCGTCTGCTGATTGAAAAAGCCGCTGAAATGGGGTTTGCAGAGAAACTTCCCTAACCCTTCCGCTACTCTATTCTCTATTCTACAAACTTTACAACTTATACGATAGTCCTAAACAGCCGTAGGTGTTGGTCATGCGGTAGTCGCTGACACCGTGGAAGTCTTTTGGAAAAATGGGTATCAGCCCGAACGAGAAGTGGGCAAACGCGCCAAAATTGCGCCAAAACGTGTAGTTGCCACTTACCATAAGGCCGACATCAATTTTTTGTATCTCTTCGGCAAAGTCGAATGTCGCGGTTGTTATGTCCATTATTTCGCCGAGCGAGTTTGGTTGGGTGCTGTTGGGTGGGGTGCTTCGCATATATCCGCCTTCAACGATTCCGGCAAACCCACCTTTTCCGAGAACCGAGAAGTAGCCGCCAAAACCAATGTCCCACTTGTTGTTGAAGCGGTAAGCGGCTTGAAAGGGAACGGTTACATAGATGTTTTTCGGTTTCATCAAGCAATAGCCCGAATAGGCACCCTCAAAACTCCCCTCGTTGCCAATAGCAAGCACGGTATTAAAATAGAGCACGTCGGCACCCGCTTTCATGCCTTTTACATCAAGAGCCAATCCGGCGGTTATGCCCCAGTTGCGTGAAAACCACTTGGTGCCCTCGACCGACACATACGGCGAAAAAATGGGGCTGAACGAGACTATTTTGCGTATTTCGGCAGGGAAGGGAATCGGCAATGTTCCTCCGATGTTTTCGCCGAGTTTTATACGATAAGTGTATTTGTCCAAGTTCTCTTCGGCTTTCGCGGCGAAAGAGGCGAGCAAAAGAAAAGCAACGCTTATGATCGATATTTTTTTCATCGTCTGTTGTATAGGTTATGATCGGTATTGGCACGCACCGGAATGTTAACATCATCAATAAGCAGCACGCTGCCGGGGGTGCCTTCGTAGTAGTCGCCACGGAAACTGGATGAGAATACTAATGTGAAATAGAGTTCCTTACCTTCGAAATCGGCAGCGCTTTGGTAAGACGGTTTGTATTTGAACGGAACGTTAAAGTAAACGAAATCGTCGCCGGGGGTGCGGTCTGTTCTCGGAATCCATGCTGTGGCCACTATGTTTTCGGCATCGAAATCCAAAATGTTTTCACCTGTCAGGCGTTCGCCGTTGTATTCGTATAACACACCATAAATAGAGCAGCTGTCGGTCATGTTGGGTACAATATTGCCCTTTCCGTCAATGAAATTGCCCTCGCCGGCTCTGTACTTGTAATAGCCTTGCAGGCTGTCGGGCATCATTGGTGCAACTGAATACGGCATACCGAATTTGGGCGAGCGTAACGGTTCTCTCATATCCAAAATAAACTCGCCTTGAAACAAAGAGCCGGCTACTACTGGAATATTCATTATGCCCAAAACGCTTCCGGGTCCTTCTATTGTTAGTAATTTGGCGGCAGATCCTTCTCGCGCTTCTTCCGGTGTTTCGCTTTTTTGGGTAGGGTAGGGGGCGTTCATGTAGAGTGCGATGCCCTTATTGCCCGATGACCATATATTGAATTCGATGCCAAATTCCTCCTCGTAGGGTGTTTCGTAAATTCGCCGTCCCGAGCCCGTTGAGTACCATTTTTCGAAGTGGTAGGTCAATGGATAAAAAGAGACAAAATTGACCTTATACTCCTTAACTCCTTTTCCGTTTTCGGGATAGATCCTGTAGGTTTGCGTAGAGGTGAAGTCGAGCACGGTGCCCAAGGCGGGTTCTAATCGTGCGCCCGGCGTAGTGGTTATAATAGGAGCAATGGCCTTTATCTTCGATGTATCCTTTTTGTTTATAAAAATGGTAATGTTTTCGTTGGCAATAAACGAATTGAGAACAATGTTTTGGTCGGGAACCGAAAAGGAAAGAATATCTGCTTCGGGGTTAAGCGGCTCGGTTTTTATGCACGAGCTTAGTGCCAACACGCATACAGGCAGTAGAAAGAATAGTCGCTTCATGTTTTTTGTTAGATTTGCATTTGGACAGGCAAAGATAGGCAAACTTCCCCTTTCGGCATAAGGGGAGACACTTTTTTATCGGTTTGCGACAGAATTAAGTTAAAATCAAAACCGGGCTGCGCGAAGAGGTTGTCGATTTTATGGCTTTGTTGGACGGTTTTTAAGAATTTGTAATCTTTGTGAAATTCATTAGCGGTCAATCAACGCCTTTTTTTAAGATTAAGTAGGCTGTGTGGATAAGTTGATACCACGAATTTTGTTCGTTTAATAAAACTTATGTGCTTTCAATAAAGATGAGTAATTTGAAAGGTGAAAAATTAGCTGTAATGCTGTATTAGAAACCACCGTGTCTTTGATTCGGATGCGGAGAAACAAAAGGAAAAGACGGTAATGAAACCCAACGCGCCTTTATTTCCGCACCGCGGCTGCCTGACGAGATTACGGCTTCAACCTTCGAATCCGTCACCTGTTAAAGCGATCCGGAGGGGGTAGGGAAACTTGATTTCACCTCTTCCGCTTTTTCGATGCCCGAAGTAACTTTGTTGTCGCTTTCTCAATAGAGCCGTCGGGCTCTATAATGTTGTATGCACCCCAAAAGGCTTTGTTCTCAAAATCTTCGATTTTTTCGGTCAGAATCTCGCCGGCATGTACTTGTATCAGGTTGTCGCGCACCACAAGGTGTTGGTCTATCTCGTTGGTAACAATCAGCTCGGCGGCAATGGAGTAGGTTGACCGTATCGCCTTTTTATCCCATTTGCAGCGATACTTAAGCTCCAACCGCCCGTGGTGAAAGGTGTACCCGTTGTCGCTGTTTCTGAAGTCGATTTGATAGGCAGCTTCGGTTATGTCAATTTTCGCGCCCTCCGGTTGTTCGCGGATAAAGATTTGTGCCGCGTCGGGGAGATTTTCTATATTCATATTGAAAACCACCCGTGTTACCGCGTAGTTTTCGGCATTGAGGTATATTTTTCCACGGTAAAGCATATTGGGGGCATTGGACAACTCGTTGAACGAAATAATATAATGCGGATGTCCGTCGAAGCTGGTTATGCCTTCAAGTTGGTATTTGTACTCTTCTTTCAGTTCCTGATTAAAAAACAGTTCGCGCTGCTTGGCTATATCCATCGACATAAGGCTGGTAATGCCTCCTTTAAATTCGAACAGCAATGTATCGGCGGGCTTATAGTTCGTAACTTTCCGTCCCCGGTAAAGGCGAACCAAGTCGGGCGACATCGATGAATACGATGCCTTGTTTATGTCAATCACCACCTCGGTAAGCGAGCGGTTTTTTCTCTTTTTCTTTACCTGTTCGCGGAAAAACGCCACTTTGGCAGCCTGAGTTGCCGCGTAGTTTTGTTTTATATTTTCCAGTGCCCGCCCAATCAGCTCGTCAGGAGGCAGCGAATCCGGCGCATCCTTGTCCGGTTTTTCGTTTTCGGCCGTAAGCACAAAGCGGTTTTGTTTGTTCAGGTCTATGTCTTCGGCGTTTATTGTAAGGGTTGAGTAGCCTATGTGTTTTATTTCTAAGTGAGAAAATGGGATGTAGAGCGGTATCTTCAACATAAAAACCCCGTCGCTGTTTGTGATGGTCGATATGTTGACACCGGGCAGTTGAACGGTGGCTTGACAGAGCGCCTTTTTGCGCGACGATTCTACCGCTTTCCCCGATATGGTTATGTAATCGTCGGTGCCGACGGCCATTGCCATTTCAGTTGCGAAACCAAACAGCAGCAACACCAGGAAACGGGTAAAAAAGTGAAATGTCTTCATGCGCGAAATCATCATAATTAGGGAATCACAAATATGACTATTCTTTCTTGATAAAGCAAAAAAAACGGTGGTTTTTTTCCCTTACGCGCAACAGGTATAGGTAACGATGAATAGCAGTACCCACTTTGTCGTTAATAAGAATTAGGAATAAACCGTTCCGAATGTTCAAAAAAGGAAGTATCTTTGCGCTTTAGCGCGAAGGTAGGCTGCGCCTCGGACATAAAAACAAGCAGGCTTGTTTTGTTCTTCGCTCGGCTTGCGCTATCTTTGCTGTTCCGAATAGATATTATTATAAATTCAACATAGAGATTAATGGCTGACGAGGCAAAAATTTTAGTCGACACAATTGTAGAGGCAATACAAGAGAAAAAAGGTAAAAAGATAGTAACCATCGATTTACGGTCAATACCCGGAGGGATATGTCAATATTTTGTGCTGTGCGAAGGTAATACTCCTACGCAAACATCGGCCATTTCAGACTCGGTTTGGGATTTTGTCCGTAAAAGAGCTAACGAAAAACCTTATGTAATGGATGGCGCGCGCAATGCCGAATGGATTGCGATGGATTACGGCACGGTTATTGTACATATATTTTTACCGGATCGGAGGGATCATTATAATCTTGAACACTTGTGGGCCGATGCCAAAATGACCCGGATTCCGGATTTAGATTAACAAACAGGTACTTATGAGCGAGGAAAATAAGCCGAAAGGCAAACCGCAAAAGGGCAATCAGCCTCCATTTATGAAATTCAGCATATACTGGTTATACGGAATAATCGGGTTAGTTTTGCTTGGCCTTTACTTTTCGGGCGACGAGGCTCCGGTCAAAGAGGTAACATGGACCGAGTTTCGTACGTTGACGAAAGATAACACCTTTAAAGAGATTATTGTCTTAAACCGGAAAAACCAAGTAAAGGCTTTCCCCGACTCTGTTTTCTTCAATAGGGTTTTTCCTGACGCACAATCATACAACGAAAAGGCGGTGGTTGTTGTACAAGTACCTTCGGCCGAATATTTTTCGTCAGAGTATGCCAAATGGCAAAACCAGTCTGAAGCAGAACTGAGTGCTGAAGTTTCGTACAATGAAGACAGCGATGTGCTTTGGTCTATTCTTGCTTCTATTGGGCCGTTCGCCATATTTATCATAATATGGATTGTCTTGATGCGCCGCATGTCGGGTGGCGGTGGTGCCGGAGGTGTGTTTAATGTCGGAAAAGCCCGCGCGCAGATATTTGACCAAACCAACCGTGTTAATGCTACCTTTAAAGATGTAGCCGGATTGAGCGAGGCCAAGCAAGAGGTTGAGGAGATTGTTTCGTTTTTGAAAGATCCGCAAAAATATACGAGCCTTGGCGGTAAAATTCCCAAAGGCGCCCTGTTGGTAGGCCCTCCGGGGACGGGTAAAACCCTTTTGGCGAAAGCCGTAGCAGGCGAGGCCGGGGTACCGTTTTTCTCCATATCGGGTTCCGATTTTGTGGAGATGTTTGT
>JGI994J12354_10003461_pt1 | contig 14702 bp, 13 predicted proteins | sample IntmicLarv3ML3BL_FD_12354 | JGI IMG/M metagenome (IMG submission 12354)
TGCCGTCTTATCGGGGTGATGTAGGGATATAAAAATAAAATAAACGAAAAAACAACTGCCAATTTTAACGTTGGCGGTTGTTTTTGTCTCCCCATAACACGCAACAATTTTTACAGCACAATCCCACCCAATACATTCATGATTTCTTTTAAACAATCGATAATATTTTCGCCGTCTTTCAGATAATACGCGACATATGGCTTCTGTCCCATTGACAAAAGAAGTCTGCCGTTCATTTTTGATGCGGCGATTGTCCATTTTTCAAGGGTTTTACGCCCGTATGGCTGTGATAATATACTTGAATATATCAAAATAGATTTACGGTCTTTGTTCTCGATTGAATCGATAAATTCACTGCAGCCGCTGTTTCGTATCAATGCAATATCTATAAGATTTTCGGTCGCCCTCGGTATATCACCGAATCTGTCCAGTAATTCGTCCTTTAAATCGTCCGCGTCGTCTTTATTTTCGATTGCGGCGATTCTTTTATATATCTCGATGCGTAAAACCTGACTGTCAATATATCTGTCGGGAATAAACGCGTCAACAGCTATATCTATAAGACATTCCGTCGGCTCAGGTTCATAATCTTTACTTGTTTTATCAATAACAGGCTCGATAATCCCCAGTTCTTCCAAATCACTCAAATCATCTTCGTCAAGTAATCCGTATTTTTGTTTTAATTTAAGGGTTTTCTTTTCTTCGCTGACGGCTTTTTCAAGGATTTTTACATATAAATCATATCCCACAGAATCCATTTGTCCGTGCTGCTCCGCGCCGAGAAGATTCCCCGCGCCGCGTATTTCAAGGTCACGCATCGCAATTTTAAATCCTGCGCCGAATTCCGTATATTCACGTATCGCGGTGAGCCTTTTTGTCGAGATTTCGGATAAAACTTTGTGTCTCGGATATGTGAAATAAGCGTAAGCGCGGCGGTTTGACCTGCCCACTCTGCCTCTTATCTGATGTAACTGCGCGAGACCCAGACGGTCGGCGTCCTCAACTATAAGGGTGTTCGCGTCGGGGACGTCTATTCCGGATTCTATTATTGTTGTACAGACTAAAACATCAATTTCACCGTCGAGCATATCACGCCAGACTTTCGATAACGCCGTCTCGTCCATTTTACCGTGACCTATCCCAATTTTTATATCATCGCCGCACATCTCCGCAAGTCTGAACGCTGTCTGTTCTATTGTTTCAACTCTGTTGTGGAGATAAAAAACCTGTCCTCCGCGTCTCACTTCGTTTTTTATCGCCTCTGTTATAACGTTTTCGTCATACTCAAATATATAAGTCTGTACTGGTATTCTGTCGTGCGGAGCTTCCTCTATGACTGACATATCGCGAATACCCGATAATGCCATGTTTAACGTCCTCGGAATAGGCGTCGCCGTCAGGGTTAAAACGTCTATATTTTCCGCGAGCTGTTTTAATTTTTCTTTGTGCGCGACACCGAAACGCTGTTCTTCGTCGATTATAAGAAGTCCCAAATCCATGAATTTTATATCTTTTTGAATAAGTCTGTGTGTGCCGATAACTATATCAATACTTCCGGTTTTTAATTTTTTTATAACTTCGGCTTGTTCTTTTTTCGGTTTAAACCGTGAGAGAAAATCAATTTTAACGGGAAATTCACGAAATCTTGATACTATCGTCTGATAATGCTGCCATGCGAGAATTGTTGTCGGGACTAATATCGCCGCCTGTTTTGATTCCGATACGCATTTGAAAACCGCTCTCAGAGCCACCTCTGTTTTACCGAACCCGACGTCACCGCATAATAATCTGTCCATCGGGGTTATATTCATCATATCCTCTTTTATCTGCTCGGTACATATGAGCTGGTCGTCGGTTTCGGAATATTCAAACAGCGATTCAAAATCTTTCTGCCATTCGCTGTCGGGCAAAAAAGCGTGACCTTTTTTACTCTGTCTCGCGGCGTAGAGTTTTATAAGCTCCCTCGCAATATCTTTCGCGGCGGTTTTCGCGCGTGTTTTTGCTTTATTCCAGCTTGGACCGCCCATTTTTGACAGTTTTACATAACCGTCCTCACCGCTTCCCGCCCCGATATATTTTGAGACCAAATCAAGCTGATTGCACGGTACATATAAAACGTCCGCGCCTTGATATTGTATTTTTATATAATCTTTCTGAACCCCGCCCGAAACGGTCAGTCTCTCTATACCCAGAAATTTCCCTATACCGTAATTGTTGTGTACGACATAATCACCGGCGGATAAATCCGTGTACGACATTATTTTCTGACGCGCGGTTTTGGAGTATTTTCCGCCGCTTTCGCCGACGTTTATATTTTTTGTACTGCGTCGTTTAAGCAGTTCATTTCTTTTATCCGATTGACTGCGGCTGTCCGTAACCAGAACAAATTTTTGTTTCGGTAATTCAAACCCCTGTAAATCAAACATAATATTATTTGTTTTATATTCTGTTTTCGGGGTTTTCATCACGGTTATATAACCCGGCTGTAATTTTTCCGTATCATTGTATTTATCGAGTATATCCCTTGTTTCGGTCGGTATATATTTTATATCAAAATCGGTCAGATATTCCGAAAAACTTTTTATCCCGGCTTCACTGTCAAGAAAAACGATAATTTTATATCCCGATGAAATATACCTGTCCAAATCGTCTTTTAATACGCTGAAACCCTCGGAAAAACGGGGTGATAATCTTGTTGTAAACGAATAGAGCCCCGAAAGTTTTATATTGTCCATACCGCTCAAAAAAGAATCGCATATAACCGTCTTAAATTTTAAACGCGACAAATGAAAATCATCGAGAGAGAGTGAATACTCCGCGTTTTTCCCGTTGATATAACCTTTTTCAATCAAATCGACGACGGTTTCGGTCATTATTTGTTCCGCCGCTTTTTGTCTTTCGTTTATTTTCACCGATTCATTGATAAACAAAACCAGATTTTCAGGGTCAAAATAATCGAGCAGACATTCTTTTTTATTATTTTTCGCGTCTTTATTGTATCCCTCGTAAATACATGAAATAAACCTGTCTTTTGAGCTTATATCCTCGCCGTTTTTGAGTGAATCAAGTTCAAAAAACAATTTATCTTTTATAGTCTGTTCCGTTTTTTTGTTTTTTACAAGTGTTTCAAGAACATTTATACAATTTCCCCTCGATTTATCGTCAAGAATAATTTCCGACGCGGGTATAATCTTAAACTCTTTGACATTTTCGATGCGTCTCTGTGTCAGCGGGTCAAAAATACCCATAGAATCTATTTCATCGCCGAAAAGTTCCAGTCTGACGGGGTAATCCTCCGATGGTGAAAAAATATCGATTATACCGCCGCGAACAGAAAACCTCGCGGATTCTTCGACAATATCCGTTCTTTTATAACCTGCCGCGACGAGTTTGTTTATAAACGCGTTTAAATCTTTTATAACTCCGCCTATCTTTAAATCGACAGAATATTCTTTTAATTTATCCGACGGTAAAGTGTATTGTAAAAGAGAGTCAAGGGTTGTTATGACAACGTCAAAATTTCCGTTTAAGACTTTACCGAGAATTTTCATTCTCTCATGCTCAAACGGATTATTTATATTTTCCATACCCATAAAAATAAAATCTTTTTTAGGGTAAACATAGACTTTCTCAAAAAAATTAAGCATTGAATTTTGGAGTTTCCCCGCATGTTTTTCATCACTCGCGATAATAAGCGTTTTTTCGTTTATGTCTTTACATACCGCCGCCGTAAAAGTTTCAAGACTGCCGTCACATAACCCCTGCGCGACGATAGGGAAACGTTCCCGTTCAAATTTTAGTTTGCTTAGTTCATAGATGAGATTTTTGTATTCTTTGTCGTTTTTTATCGAGGATAATACTAAGTCCGTGCAAACCGCCTCCTTTTTTTTTGTGTTTTTGTATAAAGTTGATACAGATATAAAATTTTGATGTTTCCCTGGTTTTTCCCTGCTTTTCTTCTATTTCCCCACCAATAAACACACGGCGTGTGTTGATATTCCTTCTTTTCTTCCGGTAAATCCAAGACCTTCTTCGGTTGTCGCTTTGATGTTTATATCGGATTTATCAATCCCCAAAANTNCNCTTAATTTCTCGCGTATTATTTCTTTATAACCGCCGAGTTTGGGTTTTTCCAATATAATTGTACAATCAATATTTGAAATTATATAATCTTTTTTTATAATCTCAACGATTTTTTCAAGTAAAATAACAGAGCTTATATCTTTATATTTTTGGTCGCTGTCGGGGAAATGTGTCCCGATGTCGCCGAGTCCCGCCGCACCGAGTAACGCGTCGATTACCGCGTGAATTAAAACGTCAGCGTCGGAATGTCCCGTTAAACCGATGTTATTGTTCGGTATCTCAACCCCGCCGATTATTAATTTTCTGTTTTCCCCGAAACGGTGAACATCATATCCATGCCCTGTTTTAATCTTCATAATACTTTTTTTGTCCTCCCGGTTAAACCCGTCCGAAAATAATAAATCCTGCGTATCCGTTATTTTTATATTATATTTTGAACATTCAACTATATTTACTTTATATCCCGCATTTTCAACAATCGCGCAATCGTCCGTGACATTTTCTTTACATTGTTTCAACGCGGATATATATAAATCTTTCGAAAATATCTGCGGTGTTTGTACAGCGCGGAGATATTCTCGGTTTATCGTACTTGTTATATTATTGTTTTCATCAACCGTTTTAATCGTATCAGTGACTTTTGTCCCTGCCGCCGCCGCGCCTGTCTCAAACGCTTTTTTTATAATTTTTTCTATATCCTCATGTGATATAAAACATCTCGCCCCGTCATGAATTGCGATAAAATCAACGTCGGCACTTATCACGGCGACAGCGTTTGATACAGATTCCTGACGTGTTTCACCGCCTTTGACAATATCTTTAACTTTATATAAATTCCCGGATTTTATTATTTCATGCAGTTTTTTTATATCTTCATCTCTTGAAACAATAATTATTTCATCGATATAATCACATGAATTAAAAACCGTTATTGTCTTTTCAATAACGGTTTTCCCACCGATTTTTATAAATTGCTTTGACATACCGTCAACTAAACCCATGCGGGAACTTTTCCCCGCCGCCGCGATAATTACGCAGACTTTATGTTTAATTATAACGGGATTATTCGGCATAATTATATCCTATATCAAGAGCTTTTATATTCATATCGAGCAAATCTTTTTTTGATGACGGGATAGTTTTTTTCATCGACATAATAAGTTCATCAGGCGTGAATATTTTTGTGACGGCGATTAATTTACCGAGCATTATAACATTCGCGAGTTTCTGCATATTATTTTTAAGCGCGATAGAAGTTGCGGGGATATAATATTTATTTATATCGTCTCTCTGACTTTTTTCATTTATAAAAGAACTGTCGCAGAATATATAACCGTCTTTGGCTACCGAATCATGGAATTTCAAATAAGACGGAGTATTCATAACCAGAAGTATATCAGGGTTTAAAGTTACAGGGGAACCGATATTTTCATCTGATATAATAACGGTGCAGTTTGAAGTTCCCCCGCGTGATTCCGGACCGTAAGACGGAAGCCACGTGACTTTTTTATCGAGATACATACCGGCTAACGCAAGCTGTTTCCCTGCGAATAAAATTCCCTGTCCGCCGAATCCCGCGGCAATAATACTTGTTACGCTCATAAATTTTTATTTTCCCTTCTGTATTATTTACTTTTTTGAGTTTCACCAATGTCTTTATAAACACCGAGAGGATAATACGGTATCATATCGCTTCTTATCCATTCGAGTGAATCTTCGGGGGTTTTACCCCAATATGTCGGACAACTCGACAATACTTCGACTATCGAAAAACCTTTTTTCGCTATCTGATATTCAAACGCTTTTTTTATCGCCTTTTTTATATTGCGTATATTTTTCACACAGTCAGCCGCGACTCTTTCGGCGTAAGCTGTCCCGTCGAGCGTCGCGAGCATTTCACATACTCTTACAGGCAATCCTTGAAGCTCCGGTTTTCTCCCGTAGGGCGACGTACTTGTAACCTGACCCGGCAATGTCGTCGGCGCCATCTGTCCGCTTGTCATACCGTATATAGCGTTATTTATAAATATAATCGTGATATTTTCACCTCTCGCAGCGGCGTGTACCGTTTCGGCTGTGCCGATAGCGGCGAGGTCGCCGTCTCCCTGATATGTGAATACAACGTTTTCGGGCATTGTTCTTTTCGCACCCGTTGCAACCGCAGGAGCGCGTCCGTGCGGAGCCTGTATCATATCGCAGTTAAAATAATTATACGCGAAAACAGAACATCCGACAGGGGCAATCCCTATTGTTTTCCCCGTCACGTTGAGTTCATCCAATACCTCGGCGACTATTCTGTGTACAACTCCGTGCATACACCCGGGGCAATAATGAAACTCTTTGTCGGTCAGTGATTTTGGTCTGTCAAATACAACCATCTTTATTTATCTCCTTATGTTATTCATAGATTATTCAAATATATTATTTCAAAATTTTTAAAACAGCGTCGTATATCTCTCCCGGCGCGGGCATAACCCCGCCTGTGCGACCGTAGAAATCAACGGGTTTTTTGCACTCTGTCGCGAGTTTAACGTCTCCGACCATCTGCCCCATATTCAACTCCGTAACCAAAAATCTTTTGGTCATATCCGCAATCTCACCAAGTCTTTTCGACGGGAACGGGGATAAAGTGACAGGTCTGAAATAACCGACTTTCAATCCTTCTTTTCTGCACATATCAACGGCGGTTTTTGCGATTCTCGACGTTATCCCGTAGGATACTATAACCAAATCCGAACCCTCGATGCCGTCTTCCTCATATTTAACTTCGTTTTCGTTTATTATATCATATTTTTTATAACGGTCCAAAACCAATTTTTCCAAATCTTTCGGGTCGATATAAAGTGAATTTATTATGTTAGGCTTGCGTTTGTTCTGAGTTCCGACGGCTGCCCATGTTTTTTCGGGAATTTCACGCGGCTGCAATTTACTGAAATCCACGGGTTCCATCATCTGACCCAAAGCTCCGTCCGCGAGCATCATTACAGGCGTCCTGTACAAATCCGCCAAATCAAACGCAAGACTCGTAAGCTCAATCATTTCCTGTATAGAATTCGGTGCGAGGACGATAAGACGCATATCACCGTGACCCATCGCTTTTGTCGCCTGATAATAATCTGACTGCGCCGGCTGGATTCCTCCGAGACCCGGACCGCCCCTCTGCACGTTTATTATAACGCACGGTAAATCCGACCCGACAAGATAGGATATACCCTCACTTTTAAGACTGACGCCGGGGCTTGACGACGAAGTCATAACTCTTTTACCCGTAGAAGCCGCGCCCAGAACCATATTTATCGCCGCGATTTCACTTTCAGCCTGCATACACAAACCGTTTACCTGCGGCATTCTTTTCGCCATATATTCGGCAATCTCCGTTTGAGGGGTTATGGGATAACCGAAATAATACAGGCATCCGCTTCTTATCGCCGCCTCTGATATTGCCTCGTTGCCTTTCATCAAAACCATTTCTGACATTTATTTTTTCCTCCAAGTTTAAAAAATTTACTGAATTTATACGCGGTTTTTTCAGGGATTTTATCTGTCGTTTTCGACTTTGATAACAACATCGGGGCAGATTATCGCGCACTGCGCGCATGATATGCACAAATCTTTATCTTTAACTCCTGCGGGATTATAGCCTTTTTTGTTGAGTTTGTCTTTATCAAGCGAAATGATTTTTTTCGGACATGCGATAACGCATAATCCGCACCCTTTGCATCTTTCTTCGTCAAATATTATGTTTTTCATAATAAAATCAATATTCCTTTCGTTTTATTTTGTTTTATTTCGTTTTAAAATCAAAACAATTTCTTGGTGTAATTATTTATTTTAAATACATTATACTCTTTTTTTTCGTGAAAATCAATATCTATAACAGAACTTATCCCAATTAAAGGCAAATTTAATAAATCCGCAATCTTTTCGGCATATTCTGTTGAATCTTCAATTTCTTTTGTTGTTGTCTTATTACCGATATTACTGTTATTTATCACAGACGTTAATTTTAATTTTGATTTATCCTCAATAAACCGCGCGAGATTAACCGCTTGTTCTGTATCACGGATAAGACTTCTGTATTTATTCACAACATAAATCATTTCATAATTTTCGCGTGAGATTTTATCCGCGAACATGCCGAGAACCCCCGCGCCGTTGTCGTCGCCGCCGACGTCGATTATCGCGCGTTTATCTGTATTCGCGAAGATAGAATAGATTTCCGCAGGAACTGCGGGAATATCAACGTTTGTATTCGCGAACTGCGGGATAATAAAATCAATGCCGTTTTTTTGTAAATCTTCCGTACTGTCCGCGCTCCTGAAATAAGGGTTGACCGTGTCCAAATCGACAAGAGTATAAACAAATCCTGTCTGTTGTTTTAATTTTATCGAAAGATTGACGGAAATATTTGTTTTCCCCGTGCCGTAATGTCCGCAGACGATTATTATTTTTTTGTTTGAAAGATAATTTATTATATCAACCATAATTTTTTTGTTTTTTTATTCCTTTTGTTTTTTTTATTTGTATGTATAAGATTGTACGGGTGTTTTTCCACAACCCTCTCAAATTTTCCAGCAACATAAATCCCATCATTTTCATATCAACCCAAGCGACTTCAAGATAAAACTGCCGAAAAAAACAGTGACAGGACAAATTACCGTCGTCAAAACCACTATTTGTCCCGCGAGTTCATAATCGCTTTTCATATTCTTCGCCATTATATAGCTGCTCACCGCAGTAGGCGCGGCGAATAATATAAATATAACCACAAGCTCCGCGTCTCTGAATCCGAATAATACCGCAGGAATCACAAAAACCAGCGGACAAACCACGGTTTTTAATACTGCCGCAATCAATGATAATTTCGCTTTACTTTTTAACACCGTTAAATCAATCCCCGCGCCGAGACTTATTAAAGCGAGCGGAGTTGACATATTCGCGATATAATTCACACTTTTTTGTATCACAATCGGGAAAGATATATCAAATAACATAAACGGCACAGCAAGTACAATTGCGATAATCAGCGGGTTTTTTATTATCCCGAAAAATATTTTCCCGATGTTGTTTTGTTTTTGTGTATCACTTGAATTATCAGAATTATCGGCGTGAATCGAAAGGGTTATAACTGCGAGAGTATTAAATAATGTCACAACAAACGGTAAAACCAACGCCGCTGTTCCAAGTCCCGCCTCACCGAATAAATTATCCGCGAGAGGTATACCGAGTATCGCGAAATTCGCGCGGTTTACACCTTGAATAAACGCTCCGCACGTTTTTTTGTTTTTTATAAAAAAACGTATAAACGCGAGTAAAATAAAAAATATTATCAATATTCCGATAACGCAATATAAAACAAGATTTATGTTAAATATATTTTTTATATCCGCTCCCGATATTTCGTTGAAAATATAAACCGGTAAAGCGATGTTAAAAACAAGGCGGTCAATCTGATTAAAAAAATCTTTGGGATTTTTAAATAATCTCAATTTCTCCTGTTTCAGACAGAATCCCAAAAACATTAAAATAACAAGCGGAAATACCGCGTTTGTACTGTAAATTATACTGTTCAGCAAATTTTTTGCTCCCTTTATTGGTGTTACTCTTTATAAAAATCGCTCAAAAATTCGGGGGCGACATTTTGTATAATCAAATCTTTCAGATATTTATATGAGAATTTCGTGTCGCTGTTGATACAGCCGTGACCTTTCGCCAGTTCTTCGGTATAATCCTCGAATTTATATATCTGAAAAACTTTTCTTGGCATATTATAATGCGTTACAATCGGGATTATTTCGGCGTTTTCTATTTTTGTGTCGGACACTCCGCCGACGGTTGTTTTTACTATATCAAACCCCAAAAACCCGCCGACCATGTTTTTTGCCCCGAGCATACCCGAAATCATATTTCCTATCGAATATGTTATAAGTGTTTGTTTACCGTCGGGGCGTGTAACCCATTTCGTTTCCTGTAAAACATGCGGGTGCATTCCGATTATAACGTCAACCCCATTATCAACCATCATCTGCGCAAGATTTCTCTGGGTTTGGTCGGGTGTGAAATTATCTTCCTGCCCCCAGTGCATAACGACAAATAATAAATCCGCGAGAGGTTTCGCCGCTTTTACCTGTCTTTCAATCGTCGCGGAATCAATCAACGGTACAATCATTTTACTGTCCGCGGGTAAATACATTCCGTTTGTACCGTATGTATATGATAAAAACGCGATAGTTACACCGTTTTTCTCGTATATTCGTATATTTTCAAAATCCTGAGCGTCTTTAAATCCGCCGATAAGTAAAACATTCTGACTTTCCCAGAAATTTATATTGTTTATATACCCTTTTTCCCATTTGTCAAGCATATGATTATTAGCTATATTGACAATATCAAAACCAATATCGACAAGCGCGAAACCGTTTTCTTTGGGCGTATTAAACATAGGATAACCGGCATAAGCGAATTCATCGCCTGCAATCGGGGTTTCAACATTGACAAAAGCTATATCCGCTTTTGTTATTATATCCTCAATATCTTTATACATAATCCTGAAATTAAAATTTTCGCCGTCTTTGGCGCGTTCTTTCGCATCGTCAATCATATTTGAGTGCATGATATTATCACCTGCGGCAATAAAACTCATACGAACCGTACCGTCATTTGATTGTACAGGCGCTTCCGTCGGTTTATCAATAATCGGCGGAGCGAAAATATTCCCCCGTTCGGTAGTAACCGGAATTTCCGAATCTTTCGGAATATCGGAAATCTCCGAATTTTCTGAAACTTCGAGATTTTGTTCCTGTGAAACAGGATTTGTCGGGGTATCGTCTACAACCGGAGAAGTGGGAGTTATCGGAGATGTCGGAGATGTAGAAGAAGTCGGAGACGTAACGGAAGTGTTTCCCGTCGGGATATTTTCCACCGCGTCAACAATTATATCTTTTCGCTCATAATTTTCTTTTGAAGCGAAAGTAAGACTTTCAGCGCCATCAGAGCCTGAAGGATTAATAACGCCGCAGCCCGCGAGATTTATAAAAATCGCAAGCAGGATAACACAAACCGCCGCAAAATTCATAAATTTATGTGTATCAAATTTTTTCATATTTTTTCACCTATCCAAATTATTATTAAAAATAACATTCATAATATTATACAATAATTTTTTTTTATTGTCAACTTTTGATTTTTTATTGATTTTGTGTCGGATTTTTTCCAACGCCGAACAAACGAAAAACCAACACAAAACATCAAATCCCGTTTTGTATATCAAATAACACCAAATATTTTTTCCCTCTCCGTCCCTAATCTATTGAATAAACAAACAAATTGTGATATAATTAGTTAAATATTCAAAATAATTAATATTTAAAAAAGGAGCTGTTTTTTTAATGAGCGAAAAATGCGAAAACAAAGTAAGAATTGGCGTTATCGGCTACGGCAACATGGGAAGCGTACATTCGGCATATCTGGCAAGAAATGAAATCGCAAACGCGGAAATCACCGCGCTGTGCGACAATAACCCTGACAAACTCAGTAAAGCTAAGGAAAAACTGGGGGAAAGTATAACTTATTTTGACGATTATAAAAAAATGCTTAACAGCGGGCTTGTGGATTTGATTATTATCGCCGTCCCGCATTATTTCCACCCTGTTATCGGTATGGAAGCGTTGAAAATGGGGATACACGTCCTCTCTGAAAAACCTATCGGCGTATATACCAAAAACGTTGAGGAAATGAATGAACTGGCAAGAAAAAGCAATCTTACATACGGTATAATGTTCCAGCAGAGAACCCTCCCCAACCATCAGAAAATAAAGGAACTTCTGGACAGCGGCGTTTTGGGGAATTTAAAACGTATAATCTGGATAGTTACAAACTGGTACAGGTCACAGTCATATTATGATTCGGGTACATGGAGAGCGACTTGGGCGGGCGAAGGCGGCGGCGTACTTATAAATCAATGCCCGCATAATCTCGATTTATGGCAGTGGTTTTTCGGGTTGCCCGAAAGAATACGCGGATTCTGTGAATTCGGCAAATACAGGAATATCGAAGTTGAGGACGATGTTACGGCGTATATGCAGTATAAAAACGGCGCGACGGGTATGCTTATAACAACGACAGGTGAAGCTCCCGGCACAAACAGACTCGAAATATCGGGCGACAACGGCAAATTAATATATGAGGACGGTAAAATCACTTTCTATAAAAACGAAATGCCCGAAAGTGAATTCAATAAAATTTCAACAAGCGGTTTCGGTCAGCCGAAATATGAGAAAAAAAGAATCATCGTAAGAAAAAAAGGCGGAGACGACCACAGAATAATAACGCAGAATACGGTAAACAATATATTATTTAAAGAACCGTTAATCGCCGAAGCATATGAGGGAATAAAAAGTCTGACACTCTCAAACTCGATGTATCTCTCAACATGGCTCGATACATGGGTTGATTTACCTATTGATAAAGATTTATATCTCGAAGAGCTGAAAAAGAGAATAGCGAAGTCCGAAACGAAATATAATATAGTTGAACAGACAATGGACTTGGGCGGCACATCCAATACATAAAAATCAAAAATAAAATTGACGTTCACGCGTGAAAATCCGCAGTTTTAAGGGGCGGTAAACTGCCGCCCCGAATTTATAAAACTATATCGGAATTTATTAGAATCTTATCAGGATTTTCCCCTGTGATTACCGCAGATTAAACGTAAAGATACTTGACATGTTAATAAAATCGATGTTATAATATTTGCATTGTAAAATTAAGAAAAAATACACGAAATATTCGGGATGAATCAAAAAAAACGTCGGGGCTTATGAGGATGGGCGTCTGATTGGATTTTTTTGAAACATCATAAAATACAATAAATATTATACATCCGAGATACAAAATATATGAGGAAATATTATAGTTAAATAGTTAAAAAAATAAAAAACAGACTATATATTTAATGTTTACGGAATGGAGTTTTTATTATGAGCGATAAAAAAATATTATTGATTGACGACGCAGCGTTTATGAGAATGATGATAAAAGATATTCTCGTAAAAAACGGGTTTAACGTATGCGGAGAGGGTCAGGACGGGTTTGAGGCGATAGAAAAATACAGGACTTTAATGCCCGACCTTGTTATAATGGATATTACGATGCCCAATATGGACGGACTTACCGCGCTCAGAGAAATAAGAAAAGAATTTCCTCAGGCTAAAATAGTAATGTGTTCCGCTATGGGACAGGAATCTTACGTGGTTGACGCTATAAAATCCGGCGCGGTTGACTTTATTGTCAAACCGTTTCAGGCGGACAGAATAATTTCAACCGTGACAAAAGTCCTGAAATAAAAAATAAAAAACAGGATTGGGATTTATATAAATACAGCTTTTAATTTTTGGAGGATTGATTCATGAAAAATCCATATTTTTATACAGACAATGACGATAAAAAACAGACAGAAATCCAAGCGTCTGAGACAGAAACAGAAACAGAGATAAAACCGGAATTTACAGAGGGTGAAATAATCATGGTCGCGGATGGTATATCTCAAATAACACATGATTATACCCCTGCGACAAAATATACAGGGAAGTTTTTATATGATAACACCAACGTTATGACCGTAGGGATTGGTGTCGATACAAAAAAAACGGTTGAATATAAAAACGATGATATAATTTCGGTGTGGTTTATAAAATCAAAATCCCTGCTCAGTTTTAACGCGAAGATAAAAAATATAAGAAAAGCGGATTTATCGGACAAATTCGATATTGACGACATAACCTCCGAATTGAACAGCCTGAGTAAATATGATAAGTATATACTTGACGTATTACCGCTGACAGAACCTGAACATCAGCAGCGGCGTGAATTTTTCAGAATGGCGATGAGTATAGACGTGTATTATAAAATTACAGAAGCCGAAGAAGTTGACAATATTATATGCAGTGAGCTTAAATTTGACCCTGAAAAAGCGAACGAAACAAAAAAAGCCGCCGACAGCGGGATTCTTGAAAAAGAGCGGGGATATACAAAACTGACGACTGTTGACGTAAGCGCGGGCGGATTTAAATATTACAGCAAAGATAAAGTTAAAGACGGGATATTTTATAAATGTATAATAATAATTAACAGCGAGGCGTTACCCGCAGTCGCGCAGGTGATAAACTCAACGCCCGATGAAGATTATCCGGATTTATATGATGTACGCGTGTTATATCACGGGATAAGTGATTCCGTAAGGGACAGGGTTATAAGATATATATTCGCAAAACAGAGGCAGACACGGTCAAAAGTATTCGGCAGGATTTTTTAGGTTTTGAAATATAATAAATCTCTCGCATTTGTATTGTAATACTGCGGGAGATTTTTTGTTTAGGTGGGTGATGACGGGACGATAGATTTTGTTGCGTCGTACATAAAATCGACAATCCCCCCGCTTTTGCTTGATTTACGTTAAACAAAAAAAACTACCCGCGGCGGGTAGGGTATAATTTAAGAAAAGAATATATAATAATCTATATAATGCAAATATTATGTCATAAAAACGCAAATTAGAGGAGGATATGTAATGAAAAAACGTGTTTTATATCTCGCGCTTATCATTTCAATGTTTATTT
>JGI994J12354_10003462_pt1 | contig 14699 bp, 11 predicted proteins | sample IntmicLarv3ML3BL_FD_12354 | JGI IMG/M metagenome (IMG submission 12354)
AATCGTCTGCGGCAGTTCCCCCGCCAGCAGCATCTTATGGAATGGGAACTCCTTACGCTCTAAGCAGCCGGCGACAGCCAACTGCCGTTCCATGGCCGCCGCATCCACACGGATACCCATGGACGAAATTTCCACCGCCACTCCAAGTGCCTCATGCCAGCAAAGAATATCACCGTTCAATGTCCAATCATCATAATCGGGCGCGCGTCCATCATGTGGTTTTCCCGAATCAAGCGCGCCGCCGATTCCTATCAAAAATACCGTTCCGAACTCCTTCGTGACGGCCTGTTCCCGTTCTTTAGCGGTCAGACTCGGGTATTTATCCTCCAACTCCTGTGTTGTTACAAATGTAACCTCCCGGCAAATATCCGAAACCTCACACAACGTCGGAAAAACAGCTTTTAAGGTCTGTTGCGCATCACAAACTGCGGCAATAATATTCCGCACCGTTTCCTTCAAAAATTCAATATTCCGCTGGTCGGGCATCATGATTTTTTCCCAGTCCCACTGGTCAACATATATGGAATGCAGGTTATCTATATCCTCATCGCGCCGGATAGCGTTCATGTCAGTGACAAGACCGTTTCCATTCTGAAACCCATATGTATGCAACGCAAGCCGCTTCCATTTTGCCAGCGAATGGACAACCTGACCCATTCCGCCGGTAGCGGGAATGTCAAACGAAACCGCACGCTCCACACCGCTCAAATCATCGTTAAGTCCGGTAGCGGCGTTGACAAAAAGCGGTGCAGAAACCCGTTGCAAATGCAAATTTCCGCTCAGCATATCCTCAAACAGGCGCTTCAACAGCCCAATTGCATTCTGCGTATCATAAAGTCCCAGCAACGACCGGTACCCTTCCGGAATTATTACACTGTTCACAAAAAAGACCCCCTCAAAATAGCATTATTTTGAATTGCTTGGTCGCAAATCATTCTGTTAATTGTACAGGAAAAATACACGATTTGTCAAGTATAGTCAATTAACTTAGAAAACATCTCAGAAAATGCAGATAAAAGCTTTGATATATGTGGTTTTATTTGTATTTGATGAGCTTGTTTTCAAGTTAATTGACTATAGTTTACTCACTCTATTCAGAATTCCCCAAACTATATCGGTATTATCAGTCATCGGAAATTCATGAACATAAAAATCCGACCTTCCACCCAATATCAGGCAAAAAGGTCGGATTTGTTTAGTTTTTTATTCTTTCGAAACGTTGATATCTGCAATTAAGCTGTCATAATTGCTTCCATGAGTGGGCACAAGAATCGTTTCACTGCGCTTTACCACAACGCGGAAAACAATTGATACAATTGCAAGCAACGCAATTGCCAAAATAGCAATTACAACCGTAAACACTATCCCGTTCGCATAATCGACGAAAAAAGCCGCCAAACCCGGAGAAGAAATCCCAAATCGTTCAATAATATTTGTGGAAAATATCATCACAACCGGAACCAACAATGTCAATACCGCGCCGCAAAACGAATATATGAAATAACGGGCAAAAACATATTCCTTGCGGTTCATCAAAACCAGCATTCCGGCAGAAACTAATGCAGATATGCCGGTTACCGCAATCGCGACAGGTATATATTCCATATACGGAAGAAGCATATGCCACGCTGTGCGGATAAGCCCCATTCCAACCAAATCACCATAGGTTTCCGCACATATTTTCGCCAAATATTGCAAGCCTTCCTCGGCATGGTCATCAATTTCATAACCTCTGGATACCGCGTCGATTCGCAATTCATCTAAGATATGAACCCTAAATGCCTCGGTATCAACACCCGGCATTGATGAATCATATACACGATAAATCTCATCCAAAATGTCATGACGCAACTGCTCACCATCCAGTATCGAAACGAAAAACGCTTCATCAAAGCCGCTTGACATACCATAAGAAATGAAATGTTCCTCAATATCAATGCGAACATTTTCAATATATCCGCTATCCTCTATTGATTGTATCATAAACTTCGAATCTCGCACGGTCGCCTGTAAAACGATAAGCAGTGACAACACCACCACAAAAAGAGAAAGTAAAAATGAGAAAAACATATTAATACAAATTGCCAGCCATTTTTTGGCTTTATTTTCGTTGCTTTTCAGCGTCACTGCACATCCTTACATTAAAATTTTATATCGGCATATAATAAATTAGGTAATAACATTAAACAACATTCTCAGACAATGGCATAAAACCGTTATACAGGTAACCGATGATTAAATCGGGGCAGGGATTTGTGCATCCATTTATTCATTGCTTACCTAAATGTCATTACCTTGAAAAACCCGGGCAAAAAAGCCCGGGTCCGAATCCAAACAAAAGAATCTCTTTCAAAGCCACTTCGCAAAAGCGACCAACAAATCGCATCCAAACAGCGAACCATTCGGATTAAGTCAGCAACAGCAAACTGCTATCTTACCCATTTTGGACCTGATATGTATTCCAAATACACAAACAGCCGATATGGGGTGGCGCCGACAGTTCCACGCTCAACGCAGGTATAGAGAATCAAACTCTCCTCCGTAAAACTTATCGGATATGCGGACTTGTCATCATGCAATGCTTCCTTTTTGGAAGTAACCTGATATTTATAGATTCCGTAGCTGGCACGAATTTCCACAATATCCCCTTCATTAATCTTAGGCAGATTCCTGAAGTGGGTATTATTATGGGCACCTGCCATAATGGTACATCCCTGTCCCGGAAAAGCTCCATTGGAAATCCCAACACCCCTAATAAGCTGTTTTGGTTCGGCACCATTATACAACGGCGCATCCTCCAGCCCTATTGACGGTATTGATATCCGCGCGAACAAGTCACCGGCACTCGGGAATCTAATTTCGCTTTTTTTAATTGTTTCCGGTTGTTCCGGTTCAACATTTTCCTGTATTACTTGTGCCACAATCGGTTCTACAAAAATGTCGGACACCTCGCGGTCAAGATTAAGCGGTTTGTTCATGACGAACATATTAACCGCCGCAGCTCCCAACGTCAAAGCCGAACCCATTGATACAAAACACAACGCAACAATTATTAGGAAAAACGCAATGGGATAAAATAAATATTTTATCCCACTGCGAATGTTCAACAATTTAGGATGAACGCGCTTCATCATTAGCGGCTTACCTGTACCAACTTGTTCTTGCGAACGAGTACAAATGAAACAGCCATGCCAACAGCGATGAAAGCAACAATCGAGAAGAGAGCTGTGAAGTCAACACCGGTCTGTCTTACAGATGTAGGAGTAGCTTCGAAAGTAACACCAGTCTTGATGTTAACCAGCTTAACAACGCCGCCGTTGAGGTCAGAAACAGTCATCTTAACGCCAACGAGCTGTGCAGTAGCGATAGCAGAATCAATCAGTTCCTGACGTGTAGCAGCAGGAATGTCTTTGAAAGACTTAGCGCCGGTTGCAGCCCAGGTAGTCTTAGCTTCTTCGATTTTAGCCATACCCATAGTGTACTGCTCAGCAGTGATAGTGTCGCCATAAGCGTCGAGGTAGTTCTTTACGAGCTGGATGTAATTAGTGTTGATTTCGACCTTTTGGCCACCAACATTAACACCTTCCTGCAAAGACTTGATGATGTCATCTTCAGTGACAACAGCAGCAAACGAAGGAGCTGCACAAGCAAACAGGAGAGCTACCATACAGAACAAAGCAATGATTTTTTTCATGGTTAAAGACCAACTTTCCGGGAACATCCTTTTTTCGGACTCCCTTTTTTTTGTTATTATACTACATGATTTCCTCAAAGTCAACATTAAAACGGAATTTTTATATTCCAACGATATAATTTACTGTTTTTGCATCATATATACTAAAGCTTCGAGTATTTTTCGTGAATTTTATCCAAAGTCTTGCGAGCTGAATCAAAATGCGGTGCTCGTTTTTCCAAATTATGGCAGTCACTTCCAACCAATATTTCATGTCCAGCCTTAAAGAGCGACTTAACAAACCTCGTTGTTTTGTTCTGCAAAAATGCGTCCGCATTGACTTGAAGAATACAATCATCCAGCGAAAACAACGTGTTGTAATGTTCCTTGCTGTAAAATTCATAATATCTCTCGACATGCGCCAAAACCGGAATAATCTTGCAGGAATAAACGATATTTTGTATTTCCTCAATCACCCATGACCGCAGCGGTGTAAACGGCGGCTCTAATAACAACATATTAGTATCGCCAATACACAATGGCCGTAAATCCGTCGAGGAAAGACCCGGCTGAACCAACACCTCCGCGCCCAACATAATTGGGGGAAGCTCATTAAATGAAGAATGCTCCTCCAATTTGCGGTACGCTGCGGCACGTCGCTCCAAAAAACCGGAAACATCCTCATCACCGCGCGTGAAATGCGGTGTCGCCGCCACCGTGACAACGCCCTGCTGTTTCAACAATTTCAATAATTCGACCGAAATTTCAACATTTTTTGCGCCGTCGTCCATACCGGGAAGGCAATGCGTATGATAATCAACAATGCCGCCGTCAACAAATATTTTCGCTCTTTGCGGCACCGGCTTACTCAACATTGACATCGGCGCTGTAATCTCCGTAATTTTTGTCATATCCGGCATAATTTCCGTATATCTTTCTTTTCCAGTTAACATCAGTAATAACAATACCCAAAATACGGGATTCAAGGCGGGCAACCGAGTCAACGGCCTTTTTTAACTCCTCATACCGTGTCTGCCTCTGCCGCGCGACAATCAGAGTACCGGCAACAATGTCGGATATCATAAGTGAATCCGCCACAACATTTACCGGAGGGGTGTCGATAAAGACATAATCATATTTTACGGTCAACTGTTTCAGCAATGTCATCATTTTTGCCGAACCAAGCAGCTCGGAAGGATTTGGAGGGATAGGTCCGGATGTGATCAAGTCAAGATTTTCAACGATATCACGATGAACAACCGAATCAAGCTCGCCCAATCCGCCGAGCAACATCGAAAGCCCCTTGTTATTCGGAGCGCGAAAAGTCTTGTGCTGGGCCGGCTTACGCATATCAGCATCCACCAACACGACCTTAACGCCGGTCTGTGCCATGGATATTGCAAGATTTGAAGCGGTGGTTGACTTGCCGGCGTTTGGCTCTGCGCTTGTAATAATAACCGATTTTTCCTTGCTGTTTGCCAATGTGAACAGAAGGTTGGCGCGAACCATTTTGTATGCATCTTTAATCCGCGACTTGCTGTCAACATAACCATTAGTAGCTTCGCGGTATTTTTTTTTCTTAACCATAAATCAATCCACCTTTTTCAAAGTCTCGAGCGTCGGGATTTCACCGAGAACAGGTATATCAAGATACATCTTGATATCTTCCTCACCTTTAATTGTGTTGTCAAAAATAAATATAAGTAAAACCACACCACATGACAGCACCAAGCCCAACAACGCACCGATAACGGAATTGTTTCTGACATTTGGCGAGGATTTGCTGACAGCGGGAATCGCCGGGTTATATACCTCAGCACCACCGGTTTTTGTAATTCTCACAAGTTCTTCCGATGCAATTTCGCCGAAAACATTACAAATTTCAGCCGAAAGCAGCGGATCGTCGGTTTTTGCTGTAATCCGCAAAACCATAGTCTCATTCTCTGAAGAAAAAGAAATGCTTTTCCCGATTTGAGCCGGCGACATTCTTGTAGTGAGCTTTGCGGAAACCTTTTCCATAATAGCGGGACTTTTCAAAATTGCAGTATACGTAGGAATCAACGCCCGTGCAAATTGGATATCGCCGGTAGCCGCCTGTTCCGAAACCTCAAATTTCTGTGCATTGTAGACATACATATCAGTGCTTGAAACATACATTGGAGTCATAAAAAACATCGAAACTATAAAAAATGCAATAAAACCAACAACCATACTTCCTGCGACCCAAACAACGTTCTGTTTAACCAGGTAGTAAATATTAATCAACGTAATTTCTTTCTTGACCAAAAGCTTCCAATCCCTTCCAAATTTAAACGTAATTGTCCGCATGGCGCGATAAAGATCTCGATGAGAACAATTAAAAGCATTATAATACAATTTTTCGCAATAGTCAATACATTAGACGTTAATATTTTGGGAAGTGGCCAAAAGGCGTTCTTTTAGTGTCATCCTGACTGGCGCGAAGGATCTTAAAAATTTATCCCATTTTGGAAAAACGCGAAGGCGTTCTTGCGTGGGTGCAAATCTGAGGATGTTGCCGTCCTCGTTTCGAACTCGAGAAGGGTCAATGCACCCATAATTTTCACATATGTTGGGAAAACACCCTGGTGTTTTCGCGTGGGCACAAATCTTGCTTCAAATTCGAGAAAGCTCAATGTGCCCATAATTTTCACACATGTTGGGAAAACACCAAGGTGTTTTCGCGTGGGCACAAATCTTGTTTCGAACTCGAGAAAGGTCAATGTGCCCACATGTTGCTCAGAATGACAAAAGTTCCCATTATCAACACACCATATCCACTCCCCTGCTAATCAATGCTATTGATTTACACGGAGATGGCATGTATAATATAGGAATCATGAAACGAGAGGTGATTTTTATGTCCACACACGCCGAAGAAAAACGCAGAGAATCAAAACCGTTTTTCACGTCACTGTGCACCGACCCGCAATTTCAGCGCAACACTGCGCTGGCCGCATCCGCGCTCCAGCTTTTTTTACTGTTCACAATGTATTTCATCGCGCTGAGACCCCTATCACTGATGATATTCGCTCTCCCCGCCGCTGTAATATTCCTGCTGTACCGTCTCGAACGCAAACGCGTTCGAGACCACGAACCGGGCAGCGGCCGCATCCAGCGTGTACTGCGGCACATAATCGCCATAGCCGCAACTGCTGTGCCGCTTGTCATATTTGCAACATTAACGGCGTTTTTCCTGTATACAAACGAACCGCTGAACGTCACCGGTCTTGGTGTAGAATATTCCATTTCGCTTCTTGTGGCGACAATGCTGCTGCCCATATTGCTCATGATCCAAGCCGCGTTGTCCGTATGCATCAAATCCCGCTGCCGGTTTGACCTCGTGCTGATGCGTATAACGTCTATTGTCGTTTTTCTTGCCACACTGTCAATGTGCGTTTTTATCCTCGACCTAAAGCTTGAAGCCACATCATTATCTTCAGCGCCGGAAAATTTCATCACAACAATACACCCCTTCTCGTTTTCAATGCTTGGCATGGATATTGATTTCACAATCGCTATCGACAACATTCTGACACGTATATTGTTATGCGGTTCTGGCGCATTATCTGTAATAGCATCGTTTCTGCTCAAGCCCTCTACAGACAGCCCGCGAATTTAATCCAAACATTCCATTTTTACAAAATATTTACAATTTTACCCCTTGCCATTCCACCTATAATACGTTATAGTATTGGCTACAATTATCATAAGGAAGTGTTGTGTATGAGTACCCCCGTCAAGCCAAAAACCAAGCAGTTCAAAGCAGAATCTAAACGCCTTTTGGATTTAATGATTAACTCCATTTACACCCACAAGGAAATATTCCTTCGCGAGCTGATTTCCAACGCCAGCGATGCGATTGACAAGCTGTATTACCGCAGTCTCACCGAAGGTGTAACAGGTATAACACGCGAAGATTTCAGCATTTCGCTGTCGGTTGACAAAGATGCTCGCGTTCTGACGCTTATTGACAACGGATGCGGCATGACAATGGCGGAAATGGAAAGTAATCTCGGCACCATCGCAAAAAGCGGGTCACTCGGCTTTAAAAAAGACACCGCGGACGGGGATTCCCCCGTTTCCGATGAAATTGATATTATTGGTCAATTCGGTGTGGGATTTTACTCCGCTTTTATGGTCAGCGACCGAATCCGCGTCATCTCCCGCACCTTCGGCTCCGATGAAGCATGGTGCTGGGAATCCGCCGGCGCCGACGGATACACCATCTCCCCTGCTGAGCTTGAAGGGCACGGCACACGTGTTGAGCTGATTATTAAAAAATCCGAAAGCGATGAAAGCTATGACGAATATCTTGACAGCTATCGCCTGCGCAGTATTGTCAAGAAATATTCCGATTACATCCGCTATCCTATCAAAATGGAGGTGGAAAAATCCACGCCCAAGGAAGGCGGCGACCCCGAAAAACCGGAATATGAAACCCATATGGATATTGAAACCGTCAACAGCATGGTCCCGCTGTGGCGGCGCAACAAATCCGAGCTGACCGACGAGGATTATCAAGGTTTTTATCAAGATAAGTTTTTTGACTATGAAAAGCCGCTCCGCACCATCCATTCCTCTGCTGAGGGGACTGCGACATACAATTCCCTGCTATTTGTCCCCTCCCGCGCACCATACAATTATTACTCGCGCGATTATGAAAAAGGTCTCCAGCTTTATGCCAGCGGCGTGCTTATTATGGACAAATGTCCCGACCTTTTACCAGACCATTTCAGCTTTGTCCGCGGGTTGGTAGACTCGCAGGATTTATCGCTCAACATCTCGCGTGAAATGCTCCAGCATGACCGTCAATTGAAAATTATTGCCGGACGGCTCGAAAAGAAAATTAAAGGCGAGCTGGCGAGCATGATGGAAAACGACCGCGAAAGTTATAACCAATTTTTCACATCATTCGGGCTTCAGATTAAGTTTGGAATATACAACGGATTTGGACAAAACAAAGACTTGTTATCCGACCTTGTTATGTTCCATTCCTCTACCGAAAAGAAGCTTGTGACACTTGCGGAATATGTCGGCCGCATGTCGGAGGAGCAAAAATACATCTACTATGCCTGCGGTGAAAGCGTTGAACAGCTTGACCGCCTTCCGCAAAGTGAAGCAGTGCGGGAAATGGGCTTTGAAATTCTCTATTGCACCGACAATGTTGATGAATTTGCATTGCGCGTGCTGCACGATTCCGATGGCAAGGAATTCCGGTCGGTATCCTCCGGTGACCTCGGGTTTGACCGTCCGGAACAAACCGAGGAGCAAAAGGAACAAACCGAAAAGAACAAAGACATGCTCACCTTTATGGCGGAAGCGCTGGACGGCAAGGTGAAAGAGGTTCGCCTTTCGCCCCGTCTCAAAACCCATCCTGTGTGTCTGACCAGCGATGGCGAACTGTCGTTGGAAATGGAGAAGGTGCTAAACACTCTTCCCAATGACGAATCCATGCCCGGCATGAAAGCCGAACGTGTTTTGGAAATTAACCAAAATCATCCGATATTCGCCAAGCTGACGGCGCTGTATACCGGCGACCAGTCGTTGCTCACCGCATATTCCGGCATTCTGTATAACCAGGCATTGTTGATAGAAGGCTTGCCGGTAGATGACCCGGTGGCATTTTCAGAAGCAATGTGCTCCGTAATGACGGATTGATAATAGCTAAAAACCCGCCCTTATCATTTTTGTGATAAGGGCGGGTTTGCTTTTGACTGTTAGGTAAGTGATGATTAAATCGAAAGAGTTACTTTAACTTCGTTATCTGCACCGATTTTTTCTCTTTTTCTTATTTCGGACTTTATGGGAAGAATGTACGTTTGACATTTTGTGTCAAACCAAATCGCGGTTTTCCATTCGCTATTACCTATTTTTGCAACAGCCTTCAGCCGACCCCATCCTTCCTCAAAGCATTTAAAATCCTCCCTTATTTCCTTCGCCATTTCCTTTGGAAGAGAAACAAAGTACCATCCGGAGTGCCATATCTTAGCGGAAAATGCATATTCAATTCCTTGATTGTGCATTTCAAATTCCCCGCTGATTTTCATTGTCCTTCATCGCCTTTTTCTGCTGTTTGCGCGCGGCAAACTTCTTGCGGAAAGCAATCCGTATAACAATAATCGCAACAATCCAAAGCGGCGATGTTACCAAAATCACAATGACGGCCCACTGCAATACCGACACCAGCACATTAAGCACCGAAACAACACCTGACTTAATAAGATATCCCATGTCCCCGAAACTCAAGGTATTCCAGTTAATTTCCCGTCTTTTCAGCGACGGGTCAGCCTTTTGCGTAATGACAAATCTGACCGTGGATTCCGCCACCAGCTTATCCCATTTTGAAAGCCGGCCTTCAATAATTTCAATTTCGCCAATCAAATTATCAATCTGTGATTGTATCCGAATGGTTTCATCGATGTTTTTGGCGCCCGCCAAAAATTCCCGGTATTTTTCAAGTTGACCGCGCAACGATTCAAGTCTGATTTTGCTGTCATAATAGCTGTCGGTTATGTCCTCGCTGTCAACACTGCTGGAAATCAACACGCCTTTTGTGCCGGCAAAGTTGATGAGCTTGTCAAGGTTTTCCGGCGTAATTTTGATAGTAGCCTCGATGGTTGTATTGTTCTCGCGGATATTGGTCTTTTGGCTGAATTCATACCCGCCGTTTTCCCTGGCAAATTCGAGAATGTCCCGATAAGTATCCACAACCTCTTTCGCCTCAATAACAACATCGGCAGTTTTAACAAGCTTTTTTTCAAAATCCGACGGCGCAGCAGCTCCGGCGCCATCGCCATATGACTCCTCGCCCGCCTCCGATTTGGGAGCAAACCCCGATTGCGTATTGTCACTTCTCGACATACTGTTGTCTTTTGTTGATACGCCATTTGCACAACCCGCAAAGGTCGCAAGCACAATAATGATAGTCAAAAATCCCAGCATTGCTTTTTTCATGACCAATCCTCCTCACACTATACCCATCTTGCAGCACCGTTTCTTGAAGATATTCTACCATTATTACCCAAATATGTCAATTAGGCATAGTGAAGTTGTGGATGCATAAAAGCCCGCCAACAGACTTCTATGAAAAGATGATACTACTTACTTCCCGAAAAGCCGAAGTTTTCAAGACGGAGGGCGCAGTCGGCTGTGCCGGTGCGGTCGCCCTTTATGGCGAACTCAATCATGAAGATATCGCTCATGTCGGCGCTTTGCGAAAGCACCAATGCAGGGTCAAAGCCGTCGGCCATATCAATCACAACATGTGCCCAATCCCCTTCAACAAGCAAATTGTTTAAAACAAGGAATGTCACCGAACCGTTGTCGTTTGCAGATGTGAATGCAAGACAAACTGCCCCGCCTGCATTATCAAGTGACGAAAGCCCCCCGGCGTACATATCAAACTCAATATACCGGAATCCGGACAGGTCAAGCGTGTGTCCAAGCGCCGCAGTCGGCCAGTATTTGTATAAGTTATACTCACCGTAAACGGCAGGATTCGCGATAACGGGATTGCTTATATGCGGAGTATACTGTGTCAATCCGATAGGAGCGGAGGGTGCTGTTCCGCCGAATACCGACAAGCCGGAGAAACCAAAGTTTTCAAGACGGAAAAGTCCTTCGACTATATCTGTGCGATTGCCTTTGATGGCCAGCTCAATCATGAAGATATCAGTCATGTCGGCATCGTTGCCAAGCACCACAGCGGGATCAAATCCGTTGGTCATATCGATTGATATATGTGCCCAATCGTCATCAACCAGCAGACCGGTAACATCAAGAATGGTAGTTGCTCCGCCATCTCCGGCGGAGGTAAGGGTAAGCCAAACCTCTCCATTTGCGGCAGTAAGGTTGTCCAATCCCTGCATAAACATGTCGAATTCGATTCTTTCAAAAGCTGTCAAGTCCAGCTTGTGTCCCAAATCCGGAGTCGGCCAGTATTTGAAGAAGTTATATTCGCCGGAGATTCCCGGATTCTCTATGACAGGATTGCTTATCTGTGCACCATATTGTGTCAATCCGGCGGGCGCAACGGGAACAGGGTCGCCTGCCATGTTTGAAAATCCAAAGTTTTCCATATTAAGCATGCAAACAACAGTACCGGGGCGATCGCTTTTTACTGCCAGCTCGATTACGAAAATATCGCTCAGGTCAGCACCGGAGTAAATCACCGTCGCGGGACTAAAACTTGCCGCCATATCAATTTTGATGTGAACCCGGTCGCCTTCCTGCAAAAGGCTTGCAACTCTCAGGATAGTGCCCGGGCCGTTGTCATCGCCGGATATGAGGGTAAGCCGTACATCTCCCCCCGCAAAAGCAAGCTTTTCAAGACCGCGGGCATACATATCAAACTCAACATACCGGAAGGCCGTTAAATCCAAATTGTGTCCAAGGTCGGAAGCAGGCCAGTATTTTAGTAGATTGTATTCATTTCCCGATGCGAATACCGGATTTTTGATGGTAGGATTGGAAACCTGCGCGTTGTATTGTGCTAATCCGCCCGGAGCAGCAGGAGCGGCGGGGACGGATGGATAGGCGCCGAATCCGAGATTGGCAATGCGTATCACCGAATCAATATCACCGGTTTTCTCCATTTTAACACATATCCAACGGATATCGCTGAAGTCGGCATTATTCCAATACACCGCGCCCGCAGGAATAAATGTTTCCAAATCAATTGAGATATGGAACCAGTGCTCATCCTCAAGCAAATTAGAAATGCTAAACAACGTCTGCACACTGTTGCTGTTTTTCTCATCATCCGAGTTGAGATTTATGCGGACATCAGCCATTGTTGCGTTGAGGGCGGCAAGATTCTCCACATACATGTCAAACTCAAGTGTATCATATCCGGATAAATCCATTCCGGGAGCATAGTTTTCAATGACAGCGAAGCCCTCCTGAAAATAGATAGCATCAACACCCTGTGTCGGCGGATTTGAGGGGTCATATATGGCCGAACTGACGATAACGTTGGTATCGCCCGAAGCCGCCGGGGCTGTTCCGCCGGGTACGCGGGGACGGATACCGAAATTAGCTATGCGGACAAGGGTATCAACATCATCCGTTTTTTCAAGCTTCACGCAAATCCATCGGATATCGCTGGAATCGGCGTTGTCCCAAAATACCGTGCGGACATCCTGTGACAAATTATCAAAGTTGATTGTAATATGCGCCCAGTCTCCGTCAACTACGAGATTGGATATACTCAGCAGCGTTTGAGTGCTGCTGTTGTTTTTCTCGTTGTCCGAGGTGAAGCCTACGCGAATATCGTCAATTGTAGTGGTGAGTGCCATAAGGTCTTTGACATAGATATCAAATTCAAGAGCCTTGTAATCCGTGAGGTCAAGACCGGGCGTGTAGCTTTCTATGAAGGCATATCCCTCTTGGAAATATATGGCGTCCACACCTTGCGTCGGAGGGCTTGCGGGATCATAAAAGGCTCTTTTTTTGAGCATTTCAAGTCCGCGAGGTGCGGCGGGTTCAAGAGTATCCGCCACGAATCTGTAATAGAAATCGGATACGGAGCTTGTGAATGAATGGGGAACTGTATCCGGCACAGTGGTGGGAGGCATGGGAGTGCCGTCAGGCCCCGCTGTCACCCATGTTTCAACAATATAGTTATCGGGGCGTCCGCCGGCCGCGTAATATCCTTCTCCCTGGAACATAATTTGGTTGTACCATGCTATATCGGAACGTTCATCCATAATAGCGTTGCCGAAACCGTCAACATAAGGAGTGACATCGGCAGACCAATATATGAGATTAAAAGGCAGACCGATTGATTTGCAATGGTCCTCAACCGCCTTAACCTCCGCCCATCCTTCCGCAAGTGTATATCCAGCATGCTCAAATGCCGCCCAGTTCAAGTCTATGCTGAAATAGTCCTGACCGGCCACCCCTTTTTGCGCCAACCTGGCTTCAAGCGCGTTAATCCATTCAATAACAAACCCGGAAGTGAAATGCGGCAGCACCTCAATATCACCAATCAGCATGTCGGGGTAGTTTTGCCGGATGATTTTGATAAATTCAGCGGTTTGTTCCACCGCAAATTCGAATTTCGCAGCATCATCGCCAAGATAATTCCATGCCGGCATTTCCATAACATTAACTAAAGGCTCATCAAATGTTACACCCTTCAAATCCGCGCCCAAGTTCATAAACCGTGACCACATTGGACTTTCGACGTCAAAAATAGCCTGTCCATAACATCCGCCGTTCCATTCCTTAATAGCGCCAACCTCCAGCATCAAAGGAATATCCAAGTCATTCATGACCGAAAAACCGGATGCAAGTGTTGCGTCATCATAATGATTGTACAGCGCATGGTCTGCAAATCCAACCATATCGACAACCGGATATGTATTCTTCCACGCGGAAACATCGGAAAACAATTCGTCAAAGCTGCTGTTTTTCGGCATCATCCAATATTGCCCGGTAACAGGGCTGTTCGATGAATTTTCAGCCTGTACAAGAAATGCCGAAACAGCGGATACCACTATTGTCAGCGATACAAACGAGGCGGCGATTTTCTTCATTAAATTTTTCATGCTTTTGTCCAGTCCTTTCTTTGATGCAGTCAATGGACTGCATACATCATGATTTTTGTGAACGGTTGTGAAAAAAAATTTATCCCTCCTTTTTTAGCTGTTAAAATTCTGGCGATTACACCCCCTTTTCATACCTATTATAATAAATAAATTTGTAGAAAAATGTATAATTTTAGCCAAAGATTATAAATAAAATATATTTTATTCAAAAAAGAGAACCTATACATAGAATAAGGACTTGAGCACAATGCGCTCAAGTCTTTATGTGTAATCCAATATTCAGTATTTGCGGTTTCTTTTTGAGAAATTTGCAGTCATATTGCACTATCAATTCATCTTGCGTTCACGTACCCCCCTTGCGGTATATAGTAAATTAACTTAGAAAACATCTCAGAAAATGCAGATAAAAGCTTTGATATATGCGGTTTTATTTGTATTTGATGAGCTTGTTTTCA
>JGI994J12354_10003463_pt1 | contig 14697 bp, 12 predicted proteins | sample IntmicLarv3ML3BL_FD_12354 | JGI IMG/M metagenome (IMG submission 12354)
TAAAACGAAACTCTCGCCTGCGGCGGTCGCAATTTGCGACATCTACATTGTACGCCGCAGTGTGTTCCCCCGGAGGGTTTTTATATACTAGGAAAGCAATTTCCTAGTATATACAATAAAGTTATATCTAACATTACAAAAGGAAAAGGAGAGAAAAGATGGGAAAGTACGATGGATTGGCAAAAATCATTATTCAAAATGTTGGTGGAAAAGAAAACATCAGCAGTGTAACACATTGTGTAACAAGGTTAAGGTTTAAGCTAAAAGATAAGGATAAGGCAAACACCGAGATGCTAAAAGGTACAGAAGGTGTTGTAACTGTCATGCAAAGTGCGGGCCAATATCAAGTGGTAATTGGAAATCATGTACCAGATGTATATGAGACGGTTGCAAATTTGATAGGTATGCAAACGGGTGATATGGAAGAATCGGGAGAGAAATTATCCTTAGGTGCAGCAATGATTGATGCCATCTCAGGAATCTTTCAACCGATACTAGGAGTTCTAGGAGCCGTAGGTATCCTAAAAGGAGTGTTGGCATTACTTGTGTTCTTGGGAAGAATGGATGGAGAAGGTGCTACCTATCAACTCTTATTTTCAATTGCAGATGGTTTCTTTTATTTCTTACCAATTGCTTTAGCGTATACAGCCTCTAAGAAATTTAAAGGGAATCAGTTCATTGGATTGGCGATAGCCAGTGCGCTTTGCTATCCAGCAATGGTAGGACTTCAATCAGCAGAAGCAATTGGAGTGTTATTTGCAGGCACGATGTTTGAGATGCCTTATCAAAGCACATTTTTAGGACTTCCAGTGACGATTCCACAAAGTGGCTATCCTTCAAGTGTTATTCCAATTATTGGAGCAGTATATGTGTCTTCTAAGATTGAGCGCATGTGGAAAAAAGTAATTCCAGATGTTATAAAAACATTTATTGTACCATTACTAACATTGCTTGTAATCGTACCGCTTACGTTTTTAGTCATTGGACCAGTTATGAGTTTTGTATCTTCACTGATTTCAGCATTGTTTGTGATATTGTTTAACTTTAATGGAGCATTCGCAGGTTTCTTCTTAGGAGCGGTATGGCAATTACTTGTTATCTTCGGTTTACATTGGGCAATTGTGCCAATGGCAATTGTAGAGTCTGGTTTCCAGGGTTGGACGATGATTCTTAGTCCGATTTTTGCGGCATCATTTGCTCAAATTGCAGTTGTATTAGCTATTTTCTTTAAAACAAAAGATAAAAATTTGAAGGCGCTTTCGATTCCAGCGGTTATTTCAGGGATTTTTGGAGTAACAGAACCAGCGATTTATGGTATTACTTTACCTAAGAAGAAACCATTCATTATCTCTTGTATCGGCGCAGCAGTAGGGGGGGGTATTATTGGTTTCGCAGGAGCAGCACAATATGCAATCGGCGCGTTGGGAATTTTCTCTCTACCATCATTTATTAATCTTGAGACAAATGATCTTGATGGAGTTGTGTGGGTTGTTATTGCAACAATTATTGCGATGGGAGTGTCTTTTGTTCTCACACTGATTACTTATAAAGATGAAGATGTTGTGGCAGGCAAGACAGAAAACATATCTGTAGAACCAACAGGCACAAAAGAGGGAAAGGCTAAGATTACAGAGAAGCTAAGTACTCCACTTGTTGGAAAAGTTGTAGCACTAGAAGACGTTCCAGATGATGCATTTGCAAGTGGAGCATTAGGAGCAGGTGTAGCGATTGACCCCAGTGAAGGTAAAGTGTATGCACCTTGTGATGGGAAGATAAGTCTTGTATTTAATACCAAACATGCGATTGGAATTGAAAGCACAAATGGTGCGGAAATTTTAATCCATATTGGAATTAANACAGTGAATTTGGAAGGTCAGCATTTTGATGTGAAAGTAGAAGCCGGAGATGTGATAAAGAAGGGTCAGTTGATAGCGACATTTGATGTAGAAGCAATCAAAGGCGCAGGGTATTCGTTGATAACACCAATCCTAATCACAAATATGGAAGAGTGTGGCCAGATAAATGTAGTAGCGAAGGCTGAAGCAAAAGCAAATGTAGGCGCTGAGCTAATAGAAATAGTGTAAATGAAAATAATGGAAATAGAAGTGGTGTAAATAATTTAGGGAACTTAAAAAACAAAAGTTGGCAGTAAGTCAAAGTGATAGAAAGTGAGGAGACTATGAAAGGATTTAAAGAAGGATTTTTGTGGGGTGGTGCAACGGCAGCAAACCAGTGTGAAGGAGCTTATAATACAGATGGTCGTGGTTTGGCGAATGTGGATTTGGTGCCAGCAGGTGAAGATCGCTGGGATATAGCTTGTGGGAAATTGGAATCTTTGTCATTAAATAAGGATTATTTCTATCCAGGTCATCAAGCGATTGATATGTACAACCACTACAAGGAAGATGTTGCGTTATTTGCAGAAATGGGTTTTAAATGCTATAGATTTTCTATCGCATGGAGCCGAATCTTTCCACATGGAACAGAAGAACAACCAAACGAAGAAGGTCTCAAATTTTATGATGGCTTGATTGATGAATGTTTGAAATATGGAATCAAACCACTTGTTACAATCTGTCACTTTGATGTTCCAGTTGGTCTTATTCAAGATATTGGAGCATGGAGAAGCAGGAAGATGATTGCTTATTTTGAAAATTTCTGTAAAGTTTTATTTGAGCGTTATAAAGATAAGGTAGAATATTGGTTGACATTTAATGAAATCAACATGATTCTACATGCACCATTTATGGGGGCAGGCTTGGTAATTGAGGAAGGCGAAGCAGCAGAAGAATTAAAATATCAAGCGGCACATTACGAGTTGGTTGCCAGTGCTTCTGTAACTAAGATAGCACATGAGATTAATCCAAACTTTAAGATTGGTTGTATGTTAGCAGCAGGCAATACCTATGCAAATACATGTCATCCAGATGATGTATGGAAATCAATGGAAAAGGATCGTGAAAATTATTTCTTTATTGATGTACAATCAAGAGGCGCTTATCCGGCATATGCTTTGAAGTTTTTTGAAAGAGAGAATATCAAACTCGATATTACAAAAGAAGATGAATTGCTATTAAAGGAAAATACAGTTGACTTTATTTCGTTCTCATATTATTCTTCAAGATTGACAAGTGCAGATGCAGAGGTTTCAAAGGCGACAGAAGGAAATGTATTTGCAACTTTGAAAAATAAATACTTAGAGGCAAGCGAATGGGGATGGCAAATTGATCCATTAGGTTTGCGAATTACGATGAACTCACTATATGATAGATACCAAAAGCCATTATTTGTTGTAGAAAATGGTTTGGGTGCAATCGATACGCCAGATGCAAATGGAGAGATTCAAGATACCTATCGTATCGCATATTTAAGAGAGCATATCCGGGCAATGCGTGATGCAGTGCAAGAAGATGGAGTGGATCTATGGGGATATACACCATGGGGCTGTATCGATTTGGTAAGTGCTTCGACAGGAGAGATGAAAAAGCGTTATGGATTTATCTATGTGGACCGTGATAATGAAGGAAATGGTAGTTTAAAGCGTAGTAAGAAGCAATCTTTTGACTGGTATAAGAAAGTAATTGAATCAAATGGTGAAGATTTAAACTAAAAGAGGCGATGAGATGGAAATATTAAAAGGTAAGAGTATTTGTAAAAAGGTAAGCATTGGTAAGGTTTTATATTTTCATAAACAAGAATTGCAAGTAAAACGTGAAAAAATTGAAAGTATAGAAAATGAAAAGCAAAAATTCGAGAAGGCGAAAGCAAAGGCGGCGGAGCAACTAGGTGCGTTGTATGAAAAAGCAAAACGTGAGGTAGGCGAAGCAGAAGCAGCGATTTTTGAGATTCATATTATGATGTTAGAGGATCAAGATTACATTGACTCAATTTATAATATGATTGAAGAGCAACAAATATGTGCAGAATATGCAGTAGCAACTGCTGGTGAGAATTTTGCACATATGTTCGCAGCGATGGAAGATGAATATATGCAAGCACGTTCTGCAGACATCAAAGATGTCTCAGAGCGAGTTGTGCGCGTTTTGTGTGGTGCTGACGGAGATGTTTTTCATGCGACAGAGCCAGTGATTTTGATTGCAGATGATTTGGCGCCGAGTGAAACGGTACAAATGGACAAAGACAAGCTACTTGGGTTCGTAACGCGCCATGGTTCCATGAACTCTCATACGGCAATACTGGCAAGAACGATGAATATTCCAGCATTGATTAATATTGACATTAAGAAAGAATGGGATGGGAAATTAGCAATTGTTGACGGTTATGCTGGGGAAATTATTATTGAACCGGAGATAGGACAAATTGAAGAAGCACAGAAACAAATTGCAGAAGATGAAAAGAAAGCCTTGCTTTTAAAAGAACTAAAAGGGAAAGAAACCATCACAAAAAGTGGAAGAAAGATTAACCTTTACGCAAATATTGGAAGCGTGGCAGATACAGGGGCAGCATTACAAAATGATGCAGAAGGCGTAGGTCTCTTTCGAAGTGAGTTTTTGTATTTGCAAGCAAATGATTATCCGACAGAGGAAGAACAATTTCTGGCATATAAGACGGTAGCGCAGAATATGGCGGGCAAAAAGGTGATTATCAGAACCTTAGATATTGGTGCAGATAAGCAAGCCGATTATTTTAATTTGGCAACAGAAGAGAATCCGGCTCTAGGCTATCGTGCGATTCGCATTTGTCTAAAAGAACAACATATCTTTATGACACAGTTACGAGCAATTTTGCGAGCATCTGCATTTGGTAATATCGCTGTGATGTTTCCTATGATTATTTCGCTAGAGGAAGTGCAAGCGGCNAAGGAGATGTTAGAGNCGGCGAAGAAAGAACTTGCTGAGGCGAATATTCCATATAAAGATGTAGAGACAGGGGTGATGATTGAAACTCCAGCATCCGTGATTATGAGCGAGGAACTCGCTGCCGAAGTAGACTTTTTTAGCATTGGTACCAATGATTTAACACAGTATACTTTAGCTGCAGATCGTCAGAATCCAATGTTAGATGATATTGTTGACCCACATCATCCAGCAATATTAAAGATGATCAAAACAACGATTGAGAATGGGCATAAGCATAATATCTGGGTTGGAATATGTGGAGAGTTAGGTGCAGACTTAGCATTAACAGAGCAATTTGTACAGATGGGAGTAGATGAATTATCCGTATCGTCAAGCAGTATCTTGGCAGTGCGAGAGAAGATTTGCTCGTTAGATTAAACAAAGCGTGGTATGATTATAAAAAATAGATGGGAGAAGTAAAATGCAAGAAATTAAGTATATCATTCAAGATGAGTCAGGGATTCATGCAAGACCGGCAGGAGCACTTGTAAAGGAAGCGGCGAAGTTTTCAAGTAATATAACAATTAGCAATGGTGAAAAGGAAGCGGATGCTAAGAAACTTATGGCCATTATGATGCTTGGAATTAAACATGGTCAAGAAATTATCGTAAAACTTGAAGGAGAGGACGAAGAAGCGGCAGTAGCTTCTGTGGAAACTTTCTTGAAAGAAAATTTGTAGGTGATAAGTTTTTATTAAGCGATAGAGGAAATACGAAATATGTTGAAAGGTTTAGAATCATTATTATAGATAAAACCCAAAATGCTCTTGCTACAAAAATGTAGTGGGAGCATTTAGCTGTTGGATACGTGCTTCCAAATGGATACCGATTCTGTTCATTGAATTTAGGAATCATATATGATACAATAAAAATATTTGAGAGTAGACCCGATCATATGGATGGAGGAGAATTAATGGAACCCACAGCCTTGTTAAAAAAGATTGATGCATATAAAGTGGCGATTGACAGCCACAGACCCCTTACAAAAGAAGAAGTGGAAGAACTTGACAGTTATTTCCGGATAGGCCTGACGTACAGTTCCAATGCGCTAGAAGGCAACACACTGACGATTAGTGAGACAAAGGTTATTCTGGAGGATGGCATAACCGTAGGCGGTAGACCACTGAAAGACTATTATGAGGCGACGGGACATGCTAAAGCCTATGATTTTATGCTGGAAATTGCACGGAGTGAAAAGGTTGTCTTTTCCGAAGATATGATTTTGAATCTTCACAAGCTGTTTTACGGTAGTTTGGATATTGAGAATGCGGGTAAATACCGCACCTATCAGGTACTTATTACGGGAACGGAATATCTGCCGCCAACGGCTGATGAAGTGCCACAGCTTATGAAAGAATTTGTATCAGAACTAAATGCAAAAAAAGACAATATGCACCCGGTTATGCTAGCTGCATTTGCCCACAGGCGACTTGTAGACATTCATCCGTTTACAGATGGCAACGGACGCACAGCAAGGCTTTTGATGAATCTTATATTGGTAAATAAGGGGTATCAGATCGTATCAATCCCTCCGGTATTGCGAATCGAATATATCGGTGCATTGCAGGCAGCGCAGCGCAGCCAAAATCCAAGCGACAAGGCTTTTATTCGATTGATTGCCGAATGTGAGATAGAATCCCAAAAAGACTACTGCCGTATGTTTCGGATAGAATTACCAAAACAGGAATGAGGATAGGGCATTTAGGTTATTTGAGAAATAGGATATTGCTAGACACTTTTAAAGTGGAACGAGATTAGTCACATAAGATTTATTTACATAGCCGAGTGGTTTTCATAATGAAAATCCCTCGGCTAATTTGTGTGCGCCCAGCATAGGCGCAATCTTAAGGGTTAAAGTCCCAAGTTTGCCCTAGTAGTGGGAAAGATTACCTTCTTTTTTCTATACATAACCTTTAAGTTATATATAGTGTAGCTGAAAGGTATTGGACGATTGACAAAAAAATAACTAAAGTGTAGATAGGTGTAATAACTCAGAAAGAAAAGGAGGAGGAGAAAATGTTAACAACAAAGTTTACTGAATTATTCAAAGTGCAATATCCTATCATGCAGGGAGGGATGCAGCACCTTGGAGTTCCAGAATTAGCAGCGGCAGTTTCAAATGCAGGGGGTATAGGAACAATTAATATTACTATATACCCAGAACTTGAAGATTTCAGAAACGCTCTGAAGAAAATGAATGAACTTACAAGCAAACCATATGCAGTCAACATATCCTTAGTTCCAGGACTTAGCGTAGGTGACAAGATTAAACAGTACATTCAGATTTGCAAAGAAGAGGGTGTGCAGATTATCGAAACCGCAGGACGTAACCCAGAAGCACTTGTACCAGATATTAAAGCAGCTGGAATGAAACTCATTCACAAATGTACAGGATTAAAATTTGCAAAAAAAGCAGAATCCATAGGCGCAGATGCAGTAACTCTTGCAGGCTATGAAGTAGGAGGACATCCAGGGTTTGATGAAGTTGGAAGTTTTGTTTTGGCGAACATTGTATCACGTGAACTCAAGATACCAGTACTGACAGCAGGTGGAGTTGCAGATGGAAGAGGCTTAGTGGCAGCGTTGGCACTTGGAGCACAAGGAGTGGTCATTGGAACCAGATTTGTGGCGGCGAAAGAGTGTACAGTTCATCCAAACTTTAAGGAAGTAATTATACAATCTACAGAAAGTGATACCTTGACTTGCCAGAGAAATATTAAAAATCTAGCGCGCTACTTAAGGAATGAATCTTCTTTAAAGGTGGTAGAACTGGAAAAAGATGGAGCAGGCTTAGAAGAAATGATGCCAGTGATATCAGGAAAACTCAGTAAAAAATGCTATGCGAACGGAGATACACAAGGCTGTGTCTTTGCTATAGGACAGGCAATGGGATTAATACACTCTGTTAAATCAATACAAGAGATTATTGATGATATAATGAAGGAGGCACAAGAAACGTTGGATGGACTTGATAGTCTAAGCCAATAGTCGTCAAGAATTGGAGAATGATTTATGGAGTTATTACAATTAAGGTATTTCTGTATTGTATCACGCAATGAAAGTATTACGAAGGCCGCAGAAGAGATAAGAATTTCGCAACCTGCTTTGAGTAAAAGTATTTCTACTTTGGAAAACGAATTAGGAGTTCAGCTTTTTGACAGGGTGAAGAAGAAAATTGTCTTAAACGAGCATGGAAAATATTTTTATGAAAAGGTATTGCAAAGTATTAAAAATCTGGACTTGGCAGTAGAAGAACTGCGTAGTGGTGAAGAAGATTCAGGGACACTATCATTAATTGTAAAAGCAGGTATGCTATTTTTACCAAAATTTTATGACAGCTTTATTGCGAAACATCCTAACATAAAGTTAGAGATTGCCAATTTGATATTATTGCAAAGGAAATTAATGTCTGAATATGATTTTAATATTTCGGCATCCTTTAATTCGGATACGGATACGGAACAGCTAGACTTGATGCGAGAGGAAATGGTCTTGTTAGTTTCAAAAGAGCATTGGCTTGCAGGAGAAAAGTATACTTTTATGAAGGATTTGAAAGAGGAATATTTCATACAGATGTGGAGAGGATCTAGTAATTCCTCGGCATTATCTATTCTGACACATATAGCTGGATTCACACCTAAGATAAGCGGTAGGTGTAGTGAGATAGAGACGGTTTTTACTTGTGTCAGGGAGCAGAAAGGCATTGCGCTGATTCCATATGATTCATTAACGGAATTACTTGATAATACGGTTGTACCAGTACACTTGGCAGATAAAGGGAATTACAGGGTTTTGAAGCTAAGATGGTATAAAAAATATACGCAGTCAAAAAGCGCTGAAATCTTCAAAAAATTTATTGTACAATATTTTCAGGAGCTAGAGCAAGAAATTATGCAAGAAAAGCGAACAGTATTTCAAAATAATACAATACAATATATTGATTTTCCAGAGGAAATATATGACTAAACATAAAGGAGATTATTAGTTATGAAGAAAAAGCAGATTATAGGGGGAATTGTAGGTCTAATTGTAGGAATAATCATTGCAGTTTTACAACCACCAGCGGGGTTAGAACCTGTGGCGATGCGTGGTATGGGTATACTAATCTGTGTTTTGGTGTGGATGATAATGGAAGTTATGCCAGAATATATTATTTTGCTGCTATTTTGTTCTTTAACAGCAATAACAAAGAGTTTGACTTTTGAAGAAGCATTTGCTTCTTTTAGCACTGCAAATTGGTGGCTATTGGTAGGAGCGATAGTCATAGGTGCAGCGGTGGCACATAGTGGGCTGTTAAAGAGGCTGGCTTTATATGTTATGAAAGCGTTTCCGGGAACATATCTAGGACAATTGCTGGGGATTACCATATCGGGCGTTTTTATTTCACCACTGATTCCAAGTGGAACAGCGAGAATAGCAGTTGCAGGACCTATTGCAAAAGAGATTAGCGAAGAGATGGGGCTGGAGTCACAGTCGAAAGGTGCAACAGGAATATTTGCAGCAGTATATACAGGATTTATGTGTACGAGTCATGTTTTTTTGAGTGCATCTTTTATGGGATACCTCATGTTAAATTACATGCCAGAAGGATATAATGATGTTAGCTGGATGGAGTGGCTTATCTGGGCCTTGCCATGGTCAATTGTTGCAATAGGCGGAACTACAATTTTGACATATCTTTTTTACAAACCAAAAGAAAAAATTTCTTTAGATAAGAGTTTTATCATAAAGAGAATTACAGATTTAGGCTCATGGAAACGTGGCGAGAAGATAACGATGGCAATTCTTACGGTCTCTCTTTTACTATGGATGACGGAAAGACAGCATGGAATTAGTGCAGCTCTCGTATCTATTTTGGCTGTTTGCGGGATTATGATTACAAGAGTTATGAATGCATCGGAATTTCGCAGCAAAGTAGCATGGGATATCTTGGTTTACATCGGTTGTATATACCAGATTGGTGGAGCGTTAAGTACATGGGGAGTTACGACGTGGCTAGGAGGTATTCTAGGACCAATCATCGTACCGTTTATTGACCGTCCAGTTTTATTTGTAATTGCGTTGGCACTGATTATTTACCTTGCAAGAACGATTATTGCTTCATGGATAGCAGTTATGACAATCTTTTCGGTGCTTTTGGTGCCAATTTCAATAGAAGCAGGAATGCATCCATTTATCCCTTGCTTTGTCGCATATTGTGCAGTAAATATTTGGCTATTAAAATTCCAAAACGTACCATATATTTCCGTATTGGGAATTGTAGGAGATATGGTTGACCATAATAAAAATTGTATCCCTTATGCGCTATTTTTCATGCTTATGTCACTGATTGGCTTTATAGTAAGTGTTCCGTTCTGGGGTATGTTAGGAATGCTATAGGTTACAGCAGAAAGGAAGGTTGTCAATATGAAAAAGATGTTAGAAGGAATTAAAGTACTTGAGTTTACAATGAATGTTGCAGGACCGACAGCGGCTGCAGAGCTTGCGGATTACGGTGCAGATATTATTAAGGTTGAGAAAATGACAGGGGCAGAAGAACGTGCATTTTCACCTCTGATAGATGGAAAGAGTCTTACCCATTGTTGGCTTAATAGAGGAAAAAAATCTATTACAATGGATATGAAGGACCCTAGAGCGATTGAGATTATTAAAAAGCTTGCAAATCAGGCCGATGTACTGGTGGAAAGTTTAAGGCCAGGTGTTTTGGCAAAGCTAGGACTTGGTTATGATGATTTAAAGGAGTCGAATCCGGGACTGATTTACTGTTCTATTTCCGCGTTTGGTCAAACTGGTCCATATTCTAAAAAACCAGGATATGACGTAATTGCACAGGCTCTTTCGGGGATGATGAGTATTACTGGTGAGGCAGATGGAGCGCCAATGAGACATGGTACGACGCTGGCTGATTACTTTGCAGGAGTTGCTGGATATGCAAGTATTGCTACAGCACTTTATCATAGAAGTAGGACGGGAGAAGGACAGCATATTGATATGTCCTTGCTCAATGGAATGATTCATCTAAATAGTATGATTGATAAACTAAATGAAGATATTGTGGTGACAAGGAATGGAAACCATCACCCTAGCATAGCCCCATTTGGTCTATTTAATGGAAATAATGGTGAAAGTGTAGTGATTGCAGCTCCATCTGGCAAAGCATTCGGCGCATTGTGCAACGCGATGAATCGACAAGAACTAATAGAGGATGCCAAGTATAAAAGTGTAACAGGGCGCGCAAATAATCAAGATGAGTTGACGAAAACCATAGAAGACTGGTTGAAAACATATGATGAAATTGAACAAGCCATTCATGTATTAGAGGCGCAGGGCGTTGCTTGCAGTAAGGTCAATACGACGAAGGATGTAGTAAATGACCCTCAAGTTTTACATATGAAGTATCTTTTAGATGCGCCAACCTCAGATGATATTAAACAAGAAACTTACATGACGCGTGGACCATTAGCACAGTTTTCCAAGACACCAGGAGAGATTCGGAAAGCGGCAACTCTAGGTCAACATACGCATGAAGTGCTAGAAGGTCTTGGAATAGCGAAAGAAGAAATTGATGCAATGCTCAAAGACTGGACAAAGGAGTAGACATGGAGTGGAAAAATGTGATTTTCAAAAAGCAAGAGAATGTTGCGTATATCACAATCAATGATGTGGAAAAGAGAAATGCATTGACATTGGAAACAGCAGATTCATTGATAAACTGCCTAAATGCTTGTAGTGATGATGAAGAAGTAAGAGTGATTGTACTAAGAGGAGCGCAGGGAAATTTCTGTGGTGGCGGAGATATTAAAGGCATGAAGCATAAGGTGGATACCAATACAACGGAAACGAGACCTGCACTGCGAAAGAATAATGCACTTATCAAAGCAATTCTTTATAACAAAAAACCAGTAGTTGCATGGCTTGAAGGAGCTGTTGCAGGGGGAGGCGTAAGCCTTGCCCTTGCATGCGACTTTACATATGCACAAGAAGAATCCTTGTTTACTTTTGCGTTTGTGAATATCGGCTTTGTTCCAGATATGGGTTCCTCCTTTATGCTTACGAAAAATTTAGGCGCGGCTAAGGCGAAGGAATTGATGATGCTTGGAAGTCGCTTTTCAGGAAAAGAAGCGCAGCAGTGGGGAATTATTACACAAGCAGTTCCAAAGGAGAAACTGGAGGAAACGATACAAAAGGTGATACACAAATTAGCGGGAGGACCAACACTTGCATATGAAAGAATTAAGAAATTGTTGAACAGAAACTTATATTCGGGGCTAGAGTGTGCCATGGAAAATGAAGGTGAATATCAATATGAATTGTGTAAGACAAATGACCATGCAGAGGCAATACATAGTTTTTTTGAAAAAAGGAAACCGACTTTTATAGGAAAATAATGGAGGGAACAATATGGAGTGGCTTCTTGTAACAGAAGAGCAAAAAGAAATAAAACGAATGGTACGTGAGTTCCTAGAAAAGGAATTAAAACCTATTGTAAAGGAATATGATGAAAAATCAGAATTTCCCATGCATGTATTTAAAAAAATAGGAGAATTGGGCTTATGGGGATTGGATATTCCAGAGGAGTATGGCGGACCAGGATTTGATTTGCAGACGTTAGCTCTTATAAGAGAAGAATTTGGACGAGTTGATTGTGGATTTACAGTTAGTTATGGTGCATCCACAGTAGGGTTTAAACAAGTGTTGGCAGGAGGAACACAGGAACAAAAGATAGCGATGGCCAAGCGTCTGACAAGTGGGGAAATATCTGCAATGTGTATTACAGAACCACAGTCTGGTTCCGATGTAGCGAGTATTTCAACAAAAGCAGTAAAATCGGGAGATGAATATATCCTTAATGGAACAAAAGCATTTATTACAAATGGAGGAATTGCGGATGTATATATTGTAGTTGCAAGTACAGAGCCATCAAAAGGAGCTAAGGGGTTATCTTGCTTTATTGTTGATAGAGATACGAGGGGGATTACGATTGGAAAAGAAGAGAATAAGATGGGAATTCGTCTATCAAATACCACAGATGTCGTATTTCAAGATGTGCGTGTACCGAAAGAAAATCTTATAGGGGAAGAGGGTGAAGGCTTTAAAATTGTTATGAAAGCATTGGCGAAGTCAAGACCTATCTGTGTTGCGCCAGCAATTGGTTTGGCGCAGCGTGCCTTGGAAATTGCAGTAGAGCATTGTAGAGAAAGAACATTATATGGCAAGCCAATAGGTAAACTTCAAGCGACTCAATTTAAAATTGCAGATATGGAGATTAAACTACAGGCGTCAAGAGCATTAATGATGTATTGTGCAAAACTCATTGACGAGGGAAAAGATTTATCCTGTATGGGACCGATTAATAAAGCTTTTAGTGCTGAAGCGGCATTTGATATTGCAAATAGCGCGCTTCAGATACTAGGCGGGTACGGATACTCGAGAGATTATGAAGTAGAAAAACTCGTTCGTGATGCAAGAGTATATTCGATTTTTGAAGGAACTAGTGAAGTACAGAGACAGATTATCGGAAAGACCATTATCGGTAGTTAAGGAGTGACTATGAATATACTTATTTGTATCAAACAGGTGCCAAACAGCACAGATATTAAGGTAGACCCTAAGACAAATAGTTTAATAAGAGATGGTATAGAAAGTGTAATTAATCCGCTTGACAAAAATGCATTGGAAATGGGACTGCAATTGAAGGAAGAACATGGAGGAAAAGTCTCTGTAATTACCATGGGACCACCTCAGGCTAAAAGTGCTTTAAAGGAATGTTATGCAATGGGTGCGGATGAAATGATTCTTGTTACTGACAGAGCTTTTGGAGGCGCAGATACACTTGCAACTAGTTATACTCTTTCGGCATTAATACGCCAATTGAATGAATTTGATGTAATTTTATGCGGACAACATTCTTCTGATGGGGATACTGCACAGGTAGGTCCGGAGATAGCGGAGCACCTAGGTATGGCTCAAATCACTTCCGTGGTAGATGCGAAAATTGACGACTTTGGAAAAGTCATAGCGCAAAGGAAACAGAAGGACTGTTATGAAATTATAGAAACGAAACTGCCGATTCTTATGACAGTTATGAAAGTGAACGAACCAAGATACCCTAATATTATGCGGAAGAAACAAGCAGATAAAGTAGAAATACAGACATATAAGGCGGACAATATTTCTAATTTGAATGTGACAAAGATTGGCTTGTCAGGTTCACCAACAGAAGTGACAGATAGCTTTATACCACAAGTAACTTCAAAGGGAATCAAGATAGAGGCAGAGAATACTTTTCTTGCAGTGGAAGAATTAGTGAAGCATTTGCAAAATGCAGGTATAAAGTTATAGGAGGCGTGTATGGAGAGCTTAACAAAAGATATATGGGTATACATTGAAGTGTATAAACAAAATATTCAAACAGTTAGTCTAGAGCTTCTAAATCAAGGTAGGCAAGTGGCTGATGCAATTAAACAGTCTTTAACTGCTGTTGTTATTGGCGGAGATGAAAGTATCAAAGCGGCAGTTAAAGAATTGACGGAGTATGATGTGGATCGCATTATTTATGTACAGGAATCTTTGTTGAAAGAATATTCAACGGATGGTTATGCGAAAGCATTAGAAGTGTTGGTTCAAAAATATCATCCACTTGCGCTATTGATAGGAGGAACAACGAATGGCAGAGATTTGGCACCAAGAATAGCCTGCCGTTTGGAAACAGGATTGACGGCGGATGCTACAGAATTAAAGATTAGTGACAAAGGAGTTATTCAGTGGATTAAACCAGCATATGGCGGTAACCTAATGGCTGTAATTGAGTGTAGAAAACATCGACCACAAATTGGGAC
>JGI994J12354_10003464_pt1 | contig 14697 bp, 12 predicted proteins | sample IntmicLarv3ML3BL_FD_12354 | JGI IMG/M metagenome (IMG submission 12354)
GTCGCCGTCCCCGTCAAAGGCAATGCCTATATCAAGCACGTTTTCGCGGACGAAAGCTCCTATTTCTTCAAGATGAGTGGAGCCGCATTTTTCATTAATATTCAAGCCGTTGGGCTTGTTATGAATAATATTTAATTTTGTGCCCAGCTTTTCAAAAATAACGGGAGCGGCAAAGGCAGTAGCGCCTTGGGCACAATCAAGCCCTATTTTTATGCCTGAAAGGTCGAGCCCTTTGAAAATCCCCGTAATATAATCTGCATAGCATGAAGTGGCATCCTCTTTAAAAGAAATGGAGCCTACAAGATGGCCTGTTGGATTCGGCAAATTGTCAGTTTCGGAAAAGACAATTTCTTCAATCTCATTTTCCATCTCGTCTCTGAGTTTGAAGCCATTGGAATTGAATATTTTAATGCCGTTATATTCGACAGGATTATGCGATGCGGATATGACCACCCCGGCATCAGCTCCCATATGCCTAACAAGATATGCCACGGCAGGGGTGGGGATAACGCCTAAATTTATAATATCACCGCCGGCGGAGCATACCCCCGCAGATAAAGCGGCACAAAGCATAGAGCCTGAAATGCGGGTATCCGCCCCCAGAAGTATTACAGGCTTTTGGCCTTTTTCTTTATATAGTAAAGAAGCGGCGGCTCTTCCGATTTTGTATGCTGTAATAGAAGTAAGCTCGCTGTTTGCAATTCCGCGGGCGCCGTCTGTTCCAAACAATTTCCCCATTAATTTCCCTCCTTGAAACCAATATTATTTATAGTGTATGCCGCTAAGGGCGGCTTTGATATAAAGCTGCTTAAAAAGCTGTCGAACAAACCTTTTATCCTATATTAGTACGTCTGTACGTATAAGTAAACAATAAAGAGACATTCTTAAGCGCTTCTTAAATAAAAGTAAAATATACTTCATTATTCTACATAATATTGTAATTAAGTGCAATGTTTAAATGAGAATATAGGGGATTAATACATTTGCGGCAGTTGCAAAAAGAGCAGGGAGCCTGATGTTACAGGCATTCCTGCTCTTTGGTATTATGGCAATATAGGCTCGGGATCGGGAGTTTCAACAGAACCTTCAGGGATGGAAGGATCGGCGGATTCTTGGCCAGCGTCTTCTTCATATTCTTCAGTTACCGGAATATATACATTTATAACAGGCTCGTCACCTACCCGGCTGATACCAACCGGCAGATTAAACATCACAGCCACAGCATGCTCGCCTTCGGAAAGCTCGCTAATATCAATACTGCCCTTGATTGAATCCGCAGTTAATACGCTCATGGCAGATTCAAGCCCCTTTAGCCTGACAACAACGCTTTCGCCAAACTCGGCATCGGGCTGATCGCCGATAATTTCAAGCATATTTAGAGGTATGGTAAACTCTTTAATCATCTCTTTTTCTATGGTAACGGTTATACTAACCTCATGGGGCTTTCCGTTTTTAACGCTTAAATTAGTTGAGCGGAGGAAATCCCTGACATCTCTGGTAATAACAGAGCTTTCATTAAGGCCCGTTACATCAACCGAATCCAGAATTATTCTCGTTACGGCATTAAGCTCGTCTTCCTTACCGACAACATCAATAAAGGTGGTATTAAGCTCAACATTTGTTATGGTATACCCTTCCGCAGGGAAGCCTGTTATAACAGGAATAGCAACAGGTATCTGCTCATGGCGGTTTACAGGTATGAATACGCTTATTTCATTTGTGCTGACGCTGAACTTATTTGTTATATCATTATCATCTTGGTCATAAATTTTAAAGCTGCTGTAAAAAGTATGATCAGCCCGTATCTCATCCAAATCAACATCGACCCTGACAGACTGCACAGAGTCCAAAATGCTTGCGGCCCCTGTCAATTCTACGGTTGCGGGGGAAGCCACAGGCTCCATTGAAACATATCCTTCAACAGTGTCGCTGGTTTTAACTACATTGACGGGAAATTCCCTTTTTTCCTTCCTGTCCAGCACAATGCGGATATTGGTCGGATTTGATATATAGCTTCTCACAGATGTGGCGTATTCCGGCAAAGTAATTTCAATAGGTGCGCTGAGCGCTTCACCAATACGGTTCATATAAGAAAAGCGTATTGGGCTCATATCTATATAAGCCTTTATATTGCTTGATGAAAGCTGGTTTTGAAGCAGCTTTGTATTTGCCCATACATTAACTGTAACTGTGGTTTTCTCAATCTCCTCCCTGTTTAAAAGCACAAGGTCGTATTCGTCTAAAACCTCAGTATTTTTAAGCTCTATGGGTATGTAGCTGTAGGAGCGGGTATCCAGCGGGTCTTCAATATTAACAGCCAGTATCCATAATATAACAGCCATAACAAGAGCCGATAATTTCCATTTTAAATTGTTTGTAAAAAATAATTTGAGTTTATTCATTATCTTTACCCTCCTTCCTGGTTCTGAAAGGAAAGCGCTTTGTTTCTTTCTCGTTCTTTTCCCCGTCGGCGCTCAGCCTGTTGCGCAAGTCCTCAGGGGAGAGATTGCGTATAAGTTTACCGCCGGCAGCGAGGCTGACATAGCCGGTTTCTTCCGAAACTACAATTGAATAAGCGTCGGAAACTTCACTGGCACCTACGGAAGCCCTGTGCCTTGTGCCTAAATCCTTGCCGATTTCACTGGCGGTAAGGGGCAGTATGCAGCTTGCGGCGGCAATGCGGTTGCTGCGGATAATTACGGCGCCGTCATGAAGAGGCGTTTTATCTTCAAAAATATTAATAAGCAAGGCGGAGGAAACGGCGGCATCAACCTGAATACCTGTCTGCTCCAAATCCCCCAGCATAACCTGTCTTTCTATAAGAACAATGGCGCCTGTGCGAACCTTTGCCATGGCATAAACGGCCTTAATAATTTCATCTATGGTATTTTGATTTATACCTGTGAAGCTGCCGCTTAAAAAAGGTATGGTGAAACGGCCTTTTCCCAGCTCCTCCAGAGCTTTCCTGAGCTCTGGCTGGAAAAGGATAATAATAGCCGTTATTCCAACCTGAATGGTGGTTTTAACAATCCACTGGATAGTAGTCAGCCTGAATATAAAAGCGAGGCTGCTGATAATAAGCACTAAAACAACGCCCTTAAAAAGGGACCAGGCGCGGGTTTCTTTAATCCACAGAATAACATTATAAATAAAATAAGTTACAATAAGGATATCGATTATATCCGTAAGAGTTATCCGGCTTATGGTAAAACCGGCGAAATCAAAATAAGTAAATGATTCGCCTAAATATAGAGTCAAATTGTTCCACAAGGCTTCAAGCAAAATACCACCTGCTTTGTATGAAAAGAAAATTTTCTAAAATATCAGCGTTCGTTTGGGTTATTGTCGTCGTCTAAATAATCATCGTAATCATCAAAATCATCGTCAAAATCGTCATACAGCTCATAATCATCATCGAAATCATCCTGAATTTGAGTGCGGGATTTAACAGTTTCGTGCTGGATTTTTTTCTTACTGTCAGTTTTGGGGCTGGCCTTCTGAATATATTTGACTGAGCGGTCTTTTCTGGCCATGGCAATTTTCGGCACTACCCGCACATAATAATAATTGTCATCATCTTCAAACTCGACCCGTTCCGTTCCCTGATAATTAAGGACAATGTCGAAGAGCTTTAAAATCAAAACAGCCAGGCCGCTTAGAATTGAATATAAGAAAAGCGACGGTATGCTTATTTCATATCCTATGGCAAGCCGCAGGAAAATAAAGCTGATAATATTAATAACAGTACCCAGCGCGATGGCTATTTCCTTCGCAAAATCCACATCCATTTTACTTGCGGCATAAACAATTATCACAACAAGAACAAAAACGAAGGATGTGACAACCCATCTGTCATTGTTTTTAACAGTATCTAAAAAATATGTTATAACCTGAGAAAAGCTCTCAGGTATTTCAAGAATACTGGCTACTTTTGGTTTTTCCACATTAACCATATTAAAGGCAAGCGGATAAAATTCCCAGAGAAAAACACCTATGGTTATTGCCGCAGCACTTTGTATGCCGAAATAAAGCCCGGCAATAAGCGGAATAATATAGGGGATTTTGAAATGAAGACCCAAAATCATAAAAAGTATAAGCCATTTTTCCTTACCACCCAGCCTTGAGTAGAAGAATATGACTAAAAGCAGCACAGCGCCTATTATAACCGCTACCTCATAGTTTGCGCTGAACTGAACTATTATGTTGAAGGTCATGAGTATATAACCCATGCTTATAGGTAAAATGGTAAACAAAACAGCCATAAGCATAGTATAAGAGAGCCTCATGGAGGGCTTTGTTATAATATCAAACGCCTCCATGCTGTAGCCTATACTGCTTATGGAAGAAAAAATAAAATATCCCAGCATGAATTTAAGCACAGGGATTATGAATATTTCAAATTTTTTGTAAAACTTAACGATGCCTTCTCTTACGATCAGTAATTGTTCCATGATGAAGCAACAAGTCCCCTTCCGTCGGAATTTCTTCAGTATTGCCTCTTTCACTTGCGGCTATGCGATCCAGCTTTTTTGTGTATTCCAGATTAGAGGCAACTCTTTTTTCGATTGCCGAGTATTCTCTTGTGGCTTTAATGGAGCTGAAAAAAGTGGTTATGCCCAAAACAATGATGACAAATATAAGTATATTTATGCCTTCCTGCTTATAATCAATGGAAAACAAATCGGTTCCCTTAATAACGATTTTATCCAAAACATAAGCCGCAACTATGATTGCACAGCCGAATAAAGCGCTCAATCTCGCCCAAAAGTTTTTCCAGTAAACATAATCATGCCTGAAAAAGCTCCCGGCACCGATATCCGCCTCGCCGAATTTTTTATCATATACAGCTAATTTAGTCATAAGAATAATTTTTTCTTTGTTTATCATAATTGCTCCGTTTATTAGTGATGAGATTTGTACGGTAACAGCTGCCAACGTGAAAAATCCTGAAAATACTCAGTTTTCAGCAAGAAGGTTATTTGCATAACCCGTTTAAAAACAATGAGAAATATTTTTTGCTATAAAGCATTATAACATATTTTTGCATATTAGCCAGCAATTATATACTAAAAGATTAAGAAGCATAAATAATAATACTCAAGTTTAGAATAAAAGTCCTGCTTTAAGCGCAATGTTTAAGAGAATGTTAAAAATTAGAAAGGCTGGGAAGGCTCCCTAAAAGGAATGGGAATAAAAATGTAAATTTATTTATATTTTTATTCCCATTCCTTTTAGGGAGAGGGAGAACCGCGTTGCGGCCCCCCTGAAATCGATATATTTGCGGAGCAAATGTATCGATTATCCAAGGCGGATAAAATCCTTAAGCCGCCCCCACTTTTAAGCAACATCGTAAAGGCTGAGCCAAGGGAGAACCGCGTTGCGGCCCCCCTGAAATCGATATATTTGCGGAGCAAATGTATCGATTATCCAAGGCGGATAAAATCCTTAAGCCGCCCCCGCTTTTAAGCAACATCGTAAAGGCTGAGCCAAGGGAGAACCGCGTTGCAGCCCCCTGAAATCGATATATTTGCGGAGCAAATGTATCGATTATCCAAGCCTGAAAATAACTCTAAGCCGGAATTTCCTTAATTCACAAACGGATACCCGTCTCCTTCTTTCATATCCAGTATAAATGCTTTAAGCAGCTCCTTTGAATATTCATAATCGCCTAAATCAATAACTTCATTAGGCGAATGGGCATAGCGGGAGGGGATAGATATAACTCCCGTTGGAACGCCTGAGCCTGCTTTGTGCATTTCCCCTGCATCTGTGCCTATTCCGGGGAAAACTTCAAGCTGGTATTCTATATTATTTTCTTCCGCAACTGCCTGTAATTTCTTCCTTAATGAAACGCTTGAAATCAGGCTGAAATCCATAACTTTAATGCCGGCGCCTCTGCCCAAGCCTACTGTATTATCCATCATATTTTCAGGGGTATCGCTGCATGCGGTTGTGTCAATGGCGATGGCTATATCAGGCTGTATCTGGTTGGAAGCAGTGTGGGCACCCCTTAATCCTACTTCCTCCTGAACGGAGAAAACGCCGTAAACTGTGCCGCAAACATTGTTAAAATCAATTTCTTCTATTGCTTTGGCAAGCAGGGCACAGCCTGCTTTATCATCAAAGCCATGCCCGACTATGCGGTTTTTGCCTAAAGGCTTGACCTCGTTCAGCCATGTTATAGGGTCACCTATGGAAACGCCCATTTCAATAGCCTCAGCCTTATCCTTAGCGCCTATGTCAATATAGAGTGAGCTGTGCTTCCTGACAAGATTAGGGTCATCGTATTTCATCATATGGCAGCTTATTGTACCGATTATGCCTGTCAGCGGGCCGTTTTTTGTGGAAACCACCACCTGCTGGCAGAGAATAACGCGGTCGTCATGCCCGCCCAGCTTTTCAAAACGGATAAGCCCCGATTCTTCTATTTTCTTAACAATAAAGCCGACCTCATCCGCATGGGCTGAGAGCATTAATACAGGGCCTTTATTTTTTCCCTGCTTTTTAACGATAACATTGCCTAAACCATCTATATAGCATTCATCAACCTTATCTTTCATATATTCAAGCATGAATTTGGATATTTCATGCTCATGGCCGCATGCGGCGGGTATGGAAACCAGTTTTTTCAAAAGCTCAAGCATTTTAACAGCTCCTTATAATGATGTTTTTGAAATTTGATTTATTTCACCGGTGATTTGTTTTATAATAGTTTTATTCAGGCGCAATTTCAGCAATAGCCTCAATTTCCACCTGGCAGCCGTAATGGAGAGCGGAAACAGGCGTAACTATTCTCGCAGGCTTATGTGTGCCGAACCATTTGCCGTAAACCTCGTTGAAATCATCCCAAAGCGCCATATCCGTTATAACTGCGCGGCACATTACAATGTGGTTTTTCGTAACACCTGCTTCTTTTAAAACAAGCTCGATATTGCTGAGCGCCTGCAAAACCTCACCTTTGAAATCTTCAGGGATTATGCCTGTTGCAGGGTCTTTGGAAATCTGACCTGAAATATAGAGAGTATTTCCGCTGATAACGCCGGGGGAATAATGGCCGGGCTTGTCTTTTGAATATTGGGTTTCAATATGCTTCATAAAAAGCTCCTCTCTGTATTAAACGCGAATTTGAAAGCTATATATTAAATTATCCTTGTAAATACAGGGGCTGTCAATAAAAATACTCATATAAAAATAATAAAACCGCTAAAGGAGAAAAATGAAATGGCTAAAGTCAGGGAGTTAGGTATTGTAATAGGAAATCTTAAACAGGGGGAGAAAAATTGCATAACAGATGTTAAAGGCGTTGCGGTAGGACATCACACTTTGGATTACAGCCTTGAAGGCGATGAATATGCCTGCACAGGAGTTACGGCTATTTTGCCCCATGGCGGCAATTTGTTCACCGAAAAGGTAATAGGCGCGGGCTATGTTGTAAACGGCTACGGGAAAACCGCAGGACTTGTGCAGGTTGAAGAGCTTGGGCTTGTTGAATCGCCTATTATGCTTACAAATACCATGAGCGTGCCGGAAGCCGTCGCTGCTTCCATGGAATATATGCTTAACCAGACGGAAGAAATCGCCGAAAGCGCAGGCTCGATAAACACCGTAACAGGCGAATGTAATGACGGCAGGCTCAATTCCATAAGAAAGCGCCATGTAACAAAGGAACATGCGTTGGAAGCCCTTAAAAACGCTTCAACAAATACTGCTCCGGAAGGCGCTGTAGGCGCAGGCAAGGGCATGGTATGCTTCGGCTATAAAGGCGGCATAGGCGCATCCTCCAGAATTATTCCAAAGGGTGAATCGGAATATACCCTTGGTGTTCTTGTGCTTTCAAACTTCGGCAAGGCGGAAGAGTTTATGTATGAAAAATACGGACTGAAAAAAAGCGGTTTGCCTTCTGATGAAAGACCTGTTGACGGTTCTATCATGATGGTTATGGCAACGGATGCCCCTTTAAGCGACAGGCAGCTAAAGAGGGTAGCTAAGCGCTGCGCCATAGGCCTCGGGCGGACGGGCAGCAATTACAGCAACGGCAGCGGTGATGTTATAATTGCATTTACCACCGCCAATAAGCGCTCCTATAAAAGTGAAGAAAATACTGAAGCGATTGTACAAATGAGAGAGGATTCACCTGTTTTCAATTCCCTTTTCCAGGCTGCTGCGGAAGCTACGGAGGAAGCTATTTTAAACTCACTATGTCAGGCTGAAACTACTGTTGGCAGGAAAGGCAACACTGTTTATAAATTCGATTTTAATCTGATCAACCGCATTTAAGTTAATAAAAATTAAAATTTAATATTGTTTCCTGCGGGATTTAGGCGTATGATTATTTGTATAAGAAAGTAATTCAGCTTAAGGTTATGTGATGGAAAATGCAAAGCGCCGATTGAACTAAAGTGCAGGCATTTTACACAGATTAAGGAGGATAATAAACATGAGCCAGGTAGTTTTAGGTAGAACAGGTATAAAATCCATTAAAAATGCTTTCGGTGCATTGCCTATTCAGCGTGTAAGCGAGGAATATGCAGGCATGCTTCTTAAAAAAGCATATAACGCAGGCTATAATTTTTTCGATACAGCCAGAATGTATTCTGATAGTGAAGTTAAAATAGGCCTTGCTCTTTCAGATGTTAGGGAAAATATAATAATTGCCACAAAAACAGGCTGTAAAACAGTTGAGGAATTTTGGCAGCATTTGGAAACCAGCTTGACTAATTTAAAAACGGATTATGTTGATATTTATCAGTTCCACAACCCTTCCTTCTGCCCGAAACCGGGGGATGGCTCCGGCCTTTATGAAGCTATGCTGGAGGCGAAGGCTCAAGGCAAAATACGTTTCATCGGCCTTACAAACCATGGCCTTAATGTTGCGGAGGAAGCCGTTAAATCCGGCCTTTATGATACATTGCAGTTCCCGTTTTGCTATCTTGCAACCGAGAGGGATATTGAGCTTGTTAATTTATGCAAGGAGCATAATGTGGGCTTTATAGCTATGAAGGGTCTTTCAGGCGGGCTTTTGACAAATTCAGCCGCAGCCTATGCGTATATGGAGCAGTTTGACAATGTTCTGCCTATTTGGGGCGTTCAACGGGAAAATGAGCTTGATGAATTTATAAGCTATATAGACAATCCGCCTAAATTGGAAGGCGAGATTAAAGCCGTTGTTGAAAAAGACAGGGAAGAGCTTCTCGGCAATTTCTGCCGTGCTTGCGCGTACTGTATGCCTTGCCCTATGGGGATTGAAATCAATACCTGCGCCCGCATGTCGCAGCTTATAAGAAGGAGCCCTTCGGCATCCCATCTTTCACAAGCGGGACAAGATAAAATGAATAAAATCGAAGATTGTATAGAATGTGGCCAGTGCAAATCCAGATGCCCTTATAAACTGGATACGCCAACCCTTTTGAAGCAAAATCTTGAAGATTACAGGAATATTCTTTCGGGCAAGGTTACTATATAATAATTTTTAACAGAAAACTCCCCCTAAAGCAATTGGGGGAGTTTTTATGAGAATGTTTATTTTAATTATTGTATTTTCTCTATAATAAGTTTTGCGCAGTCTATTTGATTTGGGATATTGCCGCTTTTGTCTTTTACCCGCCAAATGTCGGGAGTAATTTCATCAGCAATGTAAATATCACCTTTTTCATCATAGCCGACTTCGATTTTGAAATCGATTAAAGTTAAATCCATTTTTTTAAGCTCTTCGCGGAGAACAGAGCCGACTTTTGTTAAAAGCTCCAAAGCCTTATTGTACTGGCCTTCTCCAAGCATACCCTTCATAAGGCAAAGCCTTTCGCTAATAAGAGGGTCGCCCTGAGCGTCGCTTTTAAGGGTAACCTCAAGATAAGGGGGATCAAAGGGGGTGCCCTCTTCCAAAGAGAACCTGCGGCACATGCTGCCTGCTGTGAAATAGCGCAGTACAAATTCCAGCGGAGGAACATTGAGCTTTCTTACTTCCATAAGATTGTTCTCAACATCGGCTCCCAGATAGTGGGTAGGTATATTGTTTTTCTCCATAAGCTCAAAGAAATATTTGGAAACCTTAAGTCCTGTATTTCCCTTGCCTGCAACACTTCCGCCTACAGAGTTTGAGCCGGGGTCAAAATTACCGTTTTCACCTGTAGCGCTATCTTTAAAAAGAAGGTAAATTTTGCTTGTTGCTTCATCCTCGCATACAGTTTTTGTTTTGCCGTCATAAAGCGTTTTCATATGGTTTCTCCCTTCGGTTTAGCTTGATTTTTTTATTTTATCACACAGATAAGTGACTGTCGATTTTTTTATATATAATAAAGAAAATTCATTATTAAGCGCTTTGTGCAAAATATAAATTTTAAATTAGAAAATATATGCTCGAAAATATTAAATTCACTGCATAAATAATACGGAATAAATATTTAATGTGCAATCTGTATAGAAGCTGTTTTAAACAGCTTCTATATGAAGAGAAAATAATACCGAAAAATATATAAACGTAAAAAATTCAGGCAGCAGATATAATATAGACCCTTTCATATGACGATGCCTGATTTAATAGATATTACATACATTGGAGGAATAAAATTGACAGAAAAGATTAAAAGAATTGGCGTTCTTACAAGCGGGGGAGATGCTCCGGGGATGAATGCCGTTATAAGAGCGGTTGTGCGCTATGCAAAAGCAAATGATATAGAGGTTAAGGGCGTAAGGCGGGGCTTTGAAGGGCTTTTGTCGGGAGATATTGTTGATCTGGCGGCCTCATCTGTTTCCGAAACAATTCAAAAGGGCGGCACGATACTTCTTACGGCCCGCTCCCATGAGATGATGAAGGCAGAAGGGCAGGAGAAAGCGGCGAATATCTGCAATTTCTTAGGCTTTGACGCTCTCGTTGTCATAGGTGGAGACGGTTCTTTTAACGGAGCGCTGGCTCTTTCAAAAAATGGCGTCAATGTCATGTGCGTGCCCGGTACCATAGATTTGGATTTGCCCTGTACAGAATATACCATTGGCTTTGATACGGCGGTTAATACCGCTATGGACGCCATCACCCGCATAAAAGATACCTCCAGCTCCCATGAGCGCTGCTCTGTTGTTGAGGTAATGGGGCGCAATTGCGGTTATATAGCAACCTGGTGCGCCTTAACCAGCGGGGCGGAAGAGGTGCTTATCCCCGAGCGCTCATTCAGCGATAATGATGTTATTAAGCGGATATTGGAAAACAGGGCAAAGGGGAAAAGGCATAATTTAATCATTGTGGCGGAAGGCGTCAGCGGAACAGTTGCCCTTGCCAATAAAATACAGGAGCTTACAGGCATTGAAACGAGAGCTTCAATTTTAGGCTACCTTCAAAGAGGCGGCTCGCCGACAGCTCTTGACCGCATTCATGGATCAATGATGGGTCACAAGGCTGTGGAGCTTATTATGAGCGGTGAGCGCAACAGGGCGGTTATATTGAAAAACGGCTCTTATGCCCACATGGATTTGGAGAAAGCAATAAATATGGAACGCCCGTTTGATGAACGTATATACAGCGCTTCAAGAATATTGGCAATATAATATACATAATATGGTGATGGAAAATTGCAAGGCTGCTTGCCTGATATTACTGAAAGACAGTTAACGGTGCGAAAAAGTTAAGTTTGAAGGGATAATTATGAATATAAAAAAAGTTACAGAAAATAAAAAGGACTATCTTTCTTTACTGTTGCTGGCGGACGAAAGTGAATATATGGTAGATAAATATCTTGAATGCGGGGAAATGTTCATATTAGATGATAATGGCGTTAAGGCCGAATGTGTAGTAACGAAAGAGCATGATGGTGTTTATGAGATAAAAAATATTGCAGTTGCTGAGGATTGCCAGAGAAAAGGCTATGGAAAAAGCCTTATTGAATTTGTGCTCTCCTATTACACCGATTGCAGAACTATGCTCGTTGGCACAGGCGAAAGCAACGGTATTCTCAGCTTTTATCGCGGATGCGGATTTATAGAATCACACCGTATAAAGAACTTTTTTACAGATAACTACGACCATCCGATGTTTGAAGACGGAAAGTGGCTAATAGATATGATTTATTTGAAAGTTGAGCGGTAAATTACAGCCTGCCTGGGCTTACCCGAAAAATTAATACAATACCGTTTATATTTAACGGTTTATATACTGAAAGAAATACCCCCTAAGGAGGAGAATGATGAACGAATTTAGAAAAACGAAAATAGTGGCTACGCTGGGCCCGTCATGCGGCGACAAGGAAAGCATTAAAACACTTATTGAAAGCGGCATGGATGCCGCAAGGCTGAACTTTTCCCATGGAGATTATTCATCCCATGAACAGCTCATTGAAAATGTAAAAGCCGCCCGGGCCGAGCTGGGAGCGCCGACAGCGCTTATGCTGGATACCAAGGGTCCTGAAATTCGCATACAGAAATTTAAAGACGGTGCCGTTACTCTGGAAAAAGGCGCAAAATTTACTTTAACTACAGATGAAATTGAAGGGGATGAAACTCAGGTTTCCATTAACTACAGTGGTTTGCCGGGGGATATTTCAGCAGGCAAGCGTATTCTTCTTGATGACGGATTGATTGAGCTTGTTGCGGATATAGTTGACGGCAATATTATTGAATGTAGCGTTCTTAACGGCGGAGTTTTGAAAAACAACAAAGGGGTCAATGTTCCCGATGTTTCTCTGAGCCTGCCTGCCCTTACAGAAAGGGATATTGAAGATATACTTTTCGGCATTAAAATGGATGTGGATTATATTGCGGCATCTTTCATAAGAAATGTAAATGATATTAACCAACTAAAGAGGGTGCTTGAGAAAAACGGCGGCTCTCATATAAGAATCATTGCTAAAATTGAAAACGGAGAAGGCGTCAGCAACATAGATTCCATATTGGATGCAACCCATGGCATTATGGTAGCCAGAGGCGATTTGGGTGTTGAAATACTGCCGGAGGAAGTTCCGATTGTTCAGAAGGATTTAATCAGAAAGGCTAATAAAAAAGGTAAGTTGGTTATAACCGCAACTCAGATGCTGGATTCCATGATGAATAATCCGAGACCCACACGTGCCGAAGCCAATGACGTTGCCAATGCCATATTTGACGGCACAGATGCCGTAATGCTCTCCGGCGAAACCGCCAGCGGCAAATACCCTTCCGAATCAGTTTCCATGATGGCGAGAATTGCGCTTAAAACCGAAAGCGCCATTGATTATTACAAGGGCATTTCCTCCCATGATTTTTCATCCTACAGAACAAGCATAACAGATGCCATAAGCTATGCGACCTGTACCACAGCGGCAGATATTAAGGCAGGGCTTATTGCAACGGTTACGTATTCCGGTTTTACTGCAAGAATGGTGTCGAAATTCCGCCCGCCTTGCCCTATTTTGGCAATTACGGCAAACCCGACTGTTTCCCGCCAGATGAATTTAATCTGCGGCTGCATACCTTTGCTTTGCGATGATATCAGCGTGTATGATGATGTTTTTGCCCAGTCCGTTAAGTTTGCGGAGGATACGGGGCTTGTTTCCATAGGGGATCTGATGATTATTGTAGCGGGCGTTCCCGTTGGCATGACAGGAACCACAAATACAATAAGAGTAGCCACCGTAGGCAATATACTGCTTAAGGGCGAATCCTCATCGGAAAAAATTATAACCGCGCGCACATGTGTTGTTAAAAATATTTCCGATGCCGAGCAGAATTTCCAACCGGGGGATATTCTTGTTTGCCAAAATACCCGCCCGGAGCTTATGCCGTTTATAAGGCGGGCTTGCGCTATTATAGCCGGCTCTGATGAGCCTCAGGACTATGAGCACGCCCTTACCAGCGGCGAGGCTTTGGATATACCTGTTTTAATTTGTCAGGAAAAAGTTCATGAGCGTATCCCTTCCGGCATTGTTATTACTTTGGACAGTAAAAAAGGGATAATTTATAACGGCAAATACGAGGCCCATCTTTAATTGGGGTATTGTATTTTGCAGATAGGAAAAAAGCAGAATTGTAGTAATATAAAAATGTATAAAAGTTTCGGGGAAGTGGCGTGTGCGCCATTTTCCCGTTTTTTGATATCTTCCAAAGATAGCGTGACATCATTTTTTAAAAACAGTTTTTTATTCAGATTAGCCAGCCGGCGGTATTGAAATTTTACGGCAGTGGGAGCAGGCAACAATTATTTCGGCAGAAGTAAGAATGGAAATGGATATATAAAAAATCAATTATTTCTAAATGGGTTTTTATGGAATTTTGTGATTGATTTATACGGCGAAGGAGTACTCGGGATTGCACAAAAAGGTGCTTCGAATGAAATATTTTATAATTACCACAGGTTTTTACGGAGCATTTGATGTGGTTGTTGCAGTGCAAAAAAAGTGCCGTAAGATTTTTACAAGCTCAAAAATGGTCGTGAAAGAGTAAAAAAAGTCGAAAATTGAGCATAATTATTACAATTTGAGTACAATTGATAAGTTTTTTATTGACAAAATAAATTTCAAAGTATAAAATTAAGAAAAAATTTACTAAAAACTATACATTAAAAAGTAAAACCTGCCGATAATGATGTGAATGCCAAAATTGGCTTTGGTAAATTCAGCCAGATATAGTCGTGATTAAATATACAGAAAACGTGGAGAAAGGAGTTGATTGCGCGTGAAGAGGATAATAGCAGTAATGGCTGCGCTTGTTATGAGCATGACTGCCTTTGTAGTACCC